>Ga0078972_1000681_pt1 | contig 139286 bp, 144 predicted proteins | sample YelNatPaOPGAMG01_FD_67568 | JGI IMG/M metagenome (GOLD analysis project Ga0078972, IMG submission 67568) | Hot spring thermophilic microbial communities from Obsidian Pool, Yellowstone National Park, USA - OP-RAMG-01 (SPADES assembly) (version 2) | ecosystem: Environmental > Aquatic > Thermal...
GAGGGGGTGCAAGCTCTTGATCGAAGCCCCGGTAAACGGCGGCCGTAACTATAACGGTCCTAAGGTAGCGAAATTCCTTGTCGGGTAAGTTCCGACCTGCACGAATGGCGTAATGATGGCCACACTGTCTCCACCCGAGACTCAGCGAAGTTGAAATCGCTGTGAAGATACAGCGTTCCCGTGGCAAGACGGAAAGACCCCGTGCACCTTTACTACAGCTTAGCATGGGATTTTGAGATGACTTGTGTAGGATAGGTGGGAGGCGTTGAAGCGCGGACGCTAGTTTGCGTGGAGCCGACCTTGAAATACCACCCTGGTGATCTTGGGATTCTAACCTCGATCCGTGATCCGGATCAGGGACAGTGTTTGGTGGGTAGTTTGACTGGGGCGGTCTCCTCCCAAAGAGTAACGGAGGAGTACGAAGGTACCCTCAGCGCGGTCGGAAATCGCGCAGTGAGTGCAAAGGCACAAGGGTGCTTGACTGCGAGACAGACAAGTCGAGCAGGTGCGAAAGCAGGTCTTAGTGATCCGGTGGTTCTGTATGGAAGGGCCATCGCTCAACGGATAAAAGGTACGCCGGGGATAACAGGCTGATTCCCCCCAAGAGTTCACATCGACGGGGGAGTTTGGCACCTCGATGTCGGCTCATCGCATCCTGGGGCTGTAGCCGGTCCCAAGGGTATGGCTGTTCGCCATTTAAAGCGGTACGCGAGCTGGGTTCAGAACGTCGTGAGACAGTTCGGTCCCTATCTGCCATGGGCGTTGGAGATTTGCGGGGAGCTGCTCCTAGTACGAGAGGACCGGAGTGGACGTACCTCTGGTGTTCCGGTTGTTCTGCCAAGGGCATTGCCGGGTAGCTATGTACGGACGGGATAACCGCTGAAAGCATCTAAGCGGGAAGCCCACCCCAAGATGAGATCTCCCGGGGCATAAGCCCCCTGAAGGGCCGTCGCAGACGACGACGTTGATAGGCAGGATGTGTACGCACAGCAATGTGTTCAGCTAACCTGTACTAATCGCCCGTGTGGCTTGACCATATATCACCCCAATACCTTCCCTTCCCTTCTTCACGCCTAACGGCAAAGTTCCCTTTGTCTGGCGGCCATAGCGCAGTGGAACCACCCCTTCCCATCCCGAACAGGACCGTGAAACGCTGCCGCGCCTATGATAGTGGGGGGCCTCCCCCCGCGAAAGTCGGTCACCGCCAGACACCTATACCCAACAACCCCAGCTAAACCCTGGGGTTGTGTTTTTTCTTGGTCTTCGCAGCAAACGTCCCCATAATGGCGACATGAATGCACAGCAACAGCAGATCTGCGCCGCCTTGCTGGAAAGCGGGATCGACGCCAAGCTCGCGGCGGTCGCCGCCCTACCCGATATCGTAGCAATGGACGATTGGATCGCCATCCCCACGCCGTGCATTCCGGGTCGGCCGGCGCGCTTGCAGTTGGTCGCGCCACGGGATGTTCCGCGCCGGCGGAACCTTGCCTCTCGCGACGGACGTTTTGCCTTGCTCCACGCCCTGGCGCATATCGAATTCAACGCCATCAATCTGGCACTCGACGCTGTATGCGCCTTTCCGGGGCTGCCCGTGCAGTACTATGCCGACTGGCTGCACATTGCCAAAGAAGAGGCGGCCCATTTTGCTGCCCTCCGACGCCTGCTGCTGGCCATGGGTGGAGAGTATGGAGAGCTGCCTGCCCACAACGGCTTGTGGGAAATGGCGATAGAGACTGCCGACGATCCTCTGAAGCGGATGGCTCTCGTTCCGCGGGTGTTGGAGGCGAGGGGGCTGGATGCTACGCCACCGATCCGCGCACGTTTGCAGGCCTTGGGAGACACGGAAGCGGATGCCGTCCTGGCCGTCATCGAAGCGGAAGAAATCGCTCACGTAGCCGCCGGTTCCTACTGGTTTCGCTGGCTCTGTGCTGCCCGCGATCTCGATCCTGATACGCATTTTTTCATCTTGCTCGATCGTCACTATCGGGGTCGTCCCGGCGGGGTATTTGCCGAGCAGGCGCGTCTCGCGGCGGGCTTTTCCGAATATGAGCTGCAACGGCTGCGGGACCGCGCGCAAGAGGGAGTAGTGGGTGGCTGAACTGGTTTTGGGGATCGAGAGTTCCTGTGATGAAACCGGGCTCGCCTTCTATGCAAAGGGCGCAGGCCTGCGTGGCGAGGTACTGTTCAGCCAGACGGAGATTCACGCCCCCTATGGCGGGGTCGTGCCGGAGCTGGCCGCGCGTGATCATGTGCGTCGCCTGCCATTGCTGTGGCGCGAGCTGGTCGCCAGCAGCGGTATTTCTCGTGCGGAAGCGGTGGCCGTGACCAGCGGGCCAGGTCTGATTGGCGCGCTGCTGGTTGGGGTCAGCTTTGCGCGTGCCCTGGCCTACGGCTGGGGTGTGCCGCTGATTCGGGTGCATCATCTGGAGGGACACCTGCTGGCCCCCTTGCTGGAGGGCGAGTTACCGTTGCCCGCCGTCGCGCTCCTCGTCTCTGGCGGACATAGTCAGCTCATTGCGATGCACGCGCTGGGCCAATATGAACTGTTGGGGGACACCTTGGACGATGCTGCCGGCGAGGCCTTCGACAAAGCGGCCAAGATTCTCGGCTTACCCTATCCCGGCGGGCCGGCTTTGGCTGCCCTGGCGGAGCAGGGCGATGCGCAGCGATTTGTGTTGCCACGCCCCATGCTCGACCGTCCCGGCCTGGACTTCAGTTTCAGCGGACTCAAGACGGCATTCCGTTTGCAGGCGCAGCGCCTGGCCGCTGAAGATCGTCAGGGCCGCGCCGATCTGGCCGCCAGCTTCCAGCAGGCCATCGTTGACACCCTCGTCGAAAAGTCCCGGCGGGCGCTGCAGCAAACGGGTTTTGGACAGCTTATCGTGGCCGGTGGCGTCAGTGCCAATCGTCTGCTCCGGACCAAGCTACAGGCAACGCTCGCGCCACGGGCGCAGGTGCATTTCCCGAGCATCCGTCACAGTACTGACAATGCGGCGATGATCGCCCTGGCCGGATCGATCCATCTGGAGAAGGCCAATACCGCCTTGCACCCGCTACGGGCGCGTGCGCGTTGGCCGCTGGAGGAGCTATGAAGACATCGCAAGAAGCACCTTTTTCCCTCGATGACCTGATTCAGGATGAAGCCGAGCGCAATGACGATTTTGCCGAGGGTCTTGACTGGCAGCAGACCGGCCATTTTCCGGAAGCAGTCAAATCCTTTCGTAAGGCTCTGGACGCCGAGCCGGATTCCCCCCTGTTCTGGACCTTCTATGCCTGGGCGCTGGCGGAATCCGGCGACGTTCATGGCGCCATTGCCGCCTGCCGCAAGGCTATTGGCCTCGACCCAGAATGGGGGATTGCCTGGAATGATCTGGGGGAATACCTCATGGAGAGCGGTCGGGTCGAAGAGGCCCTCTTCCCCATCCGCAAGGCGCTGCGCAGCAAGCATTTCGATCGCCAGCATCTGGCGTATATGAATCTAGCACGCTATTACCTGCACCACGGGCAGCTGCGGCGCGCGCGCCAAGCGGCCGAGGAGGCACACCGCCTGCTGCCGATCTTTCATCCTGCCAAGGAACTGGCCGAGTGGATTCGCGAACGCCAGGAGGCGTGGGGCATCGACGATTGATGGTGATAGCGCTGGAGCGTTAGCCACGCCTTTCGCTATACTTCGGGGGCCCATTCCCAGCCAAGGAAGATCCATGAGCACCGAACTTTGGTACACCGAACGGTATGAAGAGCATGGCGCGGCCCTGAGCCTGAAGGTGCGCGAGGTGTTGCACCGCGAGCAAAGTCCCTACCAGACCATCGAAATTTTCGAGACCGAGCATTTCGGTACCCTGATGACTTTGGACGGCCTGGTGATGCTCACTGACCGGGACAACTTTCTCTACCATGAAATGATGACCCACCCGGCGCTGTTTGCGCATCCGGCGCCAAAACGGGTGCTGATCATTGGGGGCGGGGATTGCGGCACGCTGCGCGAGGTCCTGCGTCACCCCGAAGTGGAATTGGCCGAGCAGGTGGAGCTGGATGAGCGCGTTACACGGGTGGCGGAGCGCTTCTTTCCGCTGCTCTGCGAGCGCAATGACGATCCGCGCGCACGTTTCCATTTTCAGGATGGTATCGCCTGGGCAGAGAATGCCAAACTGGGCAGCTATGATCTGATCATCGTCGACTCCACCGATCCGGTGGGGCCAGCGGCCGGACTCTTTGGCGAGGAGTTCTATGTGGCGTGCTTTCGTGCGCTGGGCGAGCAGGGCGTGCTCGTCGCCCAATCCGAGTCGCCGCTACTCCATGCCGATCTCATCCGCCAGTGCCAGCGGCGGATGCAGGGAGCCGGTTTTGACTCGGTGGATACTCTGTTCTTCCCGCAGTTTGCCTATCCCTCCGGCTGGTGGAGTGCCACCCTGGCGCGCAAGGGGATCGAGCGCGATGCCTTCCGCCGCAAGGATGCCGGGCAGATGCAGGGCCTGCAGTATTACCATGCAGATATGCAGGCAGCGGCGATGGTGGCCCCGGCATTTCTGCTGCCTGAACATTAAGAGACGCTTCTGTCTCTTTATCTTATTGTTTTGTAGACAGAAAATTATTTATCTTGGCTTAATAATACTGTAACAATTCTTTGCTACACTGCTCCCACTAAAAGAGCTGACCGGATTGCAGTCGGCTGGGGGAAGGGAGCGTGTAGCATGTCGAATCTGATTCGGCTATTTCAACCAATATCTGCTTTGCGGGTGGGGGAAATCTCGATCCCCAACACCGAACGCGATCTCGTTGCCCCGCGCGGCTGGCAATATTTCCCCCAGCCAGTTGCTATCCCCAAGGAATGGGGGCTCCAGCGTGTCCTCGTCTATCGCTACCTACGCGGACCGGATCGATCCTGGGGGCTCTACCCCTGGTGGCGCTATCCCAAGGCGCGCTGGCCCAGACTGCCAGAGGCCCGAAGTCTCCTTCGCAGCTGTTTTGTTGCTGACGATGCCAGGGAGGAGCCCATAGCCATCGGTTCCGGACGCTATCTCTGTTTGCGGCAATCCGTGAATGGCCTCTATTTCCTCTTTTTCGATCTCACTCTCAAGGGTGCGGCAAGTTCAGATGTTTTCGGCGTAATACTGAACAATTTGGCGGAGACGTTGCCCGTGCAAGTGCCTTTTTTCCCTCCCATTTTGGCTCCTGAAAAACAGCTACTTCGCTTTTTTATGCAGGGAATGAGTAGCGCAGAGATCGCCCAAGAGCTATCTACGGAAGCGCAAAAGATTAACAAATCTATCAGGCGAATCAGCAGGCTTTTTGGAGCTGTCGATCGCGACGAATTACTGGTTTGCCTATGGCAGGCCTATCGGAAAAACAAAACTTGGTTTTATGAGGGAAGCTATGAATAAATCATTGAAATCTCTGGTCATTATTTCTGGTCTCATCCTGCTCCTGCCGGGTTCGTGTTTCGCCGAGGAGAAGGGGCAGGATCTGCCTTTCCTGCATCGTTATCCGGGTAGTTCCAATTACCACTACGACCACGTACGTTTTGATGATGCCAACATGCCTCTGGGACCCTTCACCGAAAAGGCCCCGACCCAGTCTCAGCTCGTCCAGGGCGAGTTGGTTTACATCTACTACAAGAACCCCATGGACCGTTCTCCTTTGGAGATCATGAGCAACTACCAGCGGACCCTGCAGCAGGAGGGCTTCAAGATCCTTTGGCAGTGCGCAAACGATGCCTGTATCGCCAAGGGCTATACCTCCCAGGTCAGTTTTTATACTGACCCTATCTGGCGCGGCGCGGGAGATAATTTCGGTACCTATTTCGGGCCAGGCGGGGGCCGCATGAGTACGGCCCGCCTGGACTCCCCCAACGGCTCGCAAACTTGGGTCTATTTATGGGTAGGTAGCCATAACGGTCCTTATGCTGGGAAAACCTACATCTACGCCGTACAGACCAAGCCCATGCAGACCGGTCTGGTCACCGCAGACCGGGAACTGCTGACGGCAGCAGAGATGGGTAGCGCCCTGGCACAGCAGGGTCGTTTCGCCATGCATATCCACTTCGACTACAACAAGGCAACTCTGCGACCTGACGCCCTGCCGCAGGTCCAGCAATTGGCGCAAACCCTTCGCCAACATCCCAACTGGACCATTGGGCTGGATGGTCACACCGACGCGGTGGGATCGGCGGAGTTCAACCAGCGCCTTTCGGAAGCCCGCGCCCGTGCCGTGAAAGCAGCCTTGGTTGCCGATGGAGTGCCCGCACAACAGATCGCTACGCGTGGCCTGGGGGCGACACAGCCGGTTGCCGATAACAGCACAGACGCCGGACGGGCCAAGAATCGTCGGGTAGAGGTGGTCAACCTTACCCCTGGATTTGTGCCGACGGCGGGCACGACGGGCGCGGGCGGAGCTCCCGCGATGGCAACTGCAGGCGCCGGGGGCGTGGGTTCGGCGCCTCCCATAGGGGGTACAGTGGGTCAGGGCTCCTCTCAGGGTTCTGCCAATCAGTCTGTACCTGCACCGGTGCGACAGATCACGGATACGGCTACCGATGCCGCGCAGTCGGAACTGCGTTATCAAATATATCGTGGTGTCAGCAATCTGGTGGGCGGTTTGTTCAATCACTAGGGAAATTTCATCTTCCGGGGTAATGCTCAGTCAGGAGGGCGTAACAGTGCAAAGTAAACGAATCGGCGCGAAGCGCCAATTTGGGCAAGGTATGACAGAGTATTTGATTGTCGTCGCCTTGATTGCGATTTCATCCATTGTGGTTTTCTCGCGCTTTGGTCAGACCATGCGCAATCAGGTGGCCGGTCTGGCTCACGAATTGGTCGGCACGGACTCTACCAAATATGGCGTGAAATATGCGAAACAAAAGGCTCAGTATGCGGCCGATAATGCTCAAAAAACCAAAAGTATGTCTGACTACAGTTCGTATAAGGATTTGCAGAAGAGGTAAAAGCAATTTGTCTTGCGTAAGCAAGGATCCCTTGTTGTAACTCACTCAACTGATGGAGGTGTTTTATGAAGCAGAAGTTCGTTGCAGTAAAGAAGTCTGTGCGTGAGGCTGGTCAGGGCATGACCGAGTATCTCATCGTCGTCGCTCTGATCGCGATTTCCGCCATCGCGGTGTTTTCCTTCTTTGGCCAGACCATGCGGCATCAGGTTGCCGGTATCGCCGCAGAGTTGTCTGGAACCGATTCAAGCACGAACGTGGGCAATGCGAAGACTGCAGCTAGTAATGCGAACAGCAAAGGCACAGTGCAGAAGAGCATGGGAGACTATAGCTCTGCTACCGTGCTAAACGGTACGGAGTAAAAGAAATCTTGCTTGTAAGCGACCGCTTTGGCGGTCGCATTTTTCCGCAAAGATGCGGAACATCCGCGTACTTGCGGAAGGACATGTTCATATTTGTGATTCTGTTGCGAGCAATTGTTAGTTGGATTTTTGTGGGGGGCGGAATGCGAGGCATAGCACGTAAAGAAAAAACTGGTAAGTTTCGCCAGAGGATGCGCTCTGTCAAAAATCGGGAGTCCGGTCAGGCTGCGCTCTTTGCGTTGCTGCTGATACCAGCGGCCATTGCTGGCGTTTTGCTGGTCTTCAATACGGGCCAGGTCACCGCCAGCAAGCTCAAGGTACAGAATGCCGCCGATGCCGCCGCCTTCAGCGGCATGGAGCTCCAGGCCCGGCAGATGAATCTCGACGCCTATCTTAACCGCGCTATGCTCACCAACCAGATCGCCATCGGTCAGGCTGTCAGCATTCTCTCTTGGTCGCGTTATGCTGAGTCGGCGGGGAAAAATATAGAACGTCCTCTGATATATATCAAAATGGCTGCATATGCGGTTGACTTAATCGTTCCCGGTTTTGGTCCTGCCGTCGATAGAGTGTTAAGCGCTTACGAAAAACTAGTAAAATACTCAGCTAAAGGATTAAGAGTACCGGGCGAGGCATACGCCAATGGGTTCATTTTGTTGGCAAACGGAATGGACCAAATCTACTCTGGCGCTTCTCAGGTTTTCAATATGACTCTAGCAGTGAGCACCCCAAACGGGGCTTTGCAAAAGACCGTCGAACAGGTCGTCAGGCTTAACGCCGGACCGGACGCGCAGGTGCTGAACTATACCGCTGCCGGCTATGCAGCAACTGTCGCCCCCTATTGGAATGCCAGACGAGGCTTTGTCACCACCTGGGGCGGCAGCGCGGACCCTAATGGGTCGGATCCGGGCGCTCGTGCGCGTATGGCTAGCATGATCAACGAGGGTTCCCAGGCGTTCACGGTGAATCGAGATCATGGAGTGGGATTTCCGCTTAGTTTCGGCTTGCACATAGATCTTCCTCCTCTTCTACCTACCTATCGTTTAGGCGCTCGCGTCGATACCCACAAATTTGGTGGTAGCCAGTTTGCGCAGGATGAGCGTGGAAATTACGTCTGGTCTGGCGCTGATACCGTTCGCTCAGGTGTCGATCTTGGGGGCAGTTGTGGTGGCGGCTGGTTTTCCCTCCCCAAACCTTGTTGGAAAAATATTTACAACGAGAGTTGGGGGTGGGGAGGGAGTTGGTCCTTCCCCAAATTCCCCGAGTACAGCAAATTCGACTATTACGACGGGGTCGGTAAGACGTGGACAGATACCGTGGTCAATCCAGGCGCAGAAGCGACGGCCAAGGCTCTGCAAAGCCGTTCTGGACAGGTCTATCAGGGCGCTTGGGCGGACTTCAGTGGTATGCGTAAAGTTATACAAGACTACAATAAGAAGCTGCCTCTGGAGCTCTACGTCCCGTTTGGAAGGGGAGATTATAAAGGTATATCCCCTTACCGCGACCTGGTTTGGAATGATAAGAATCGCCCGCGCGAAGACATGACCGACAGCGCCCCTCGCTATCTTGTGGTTGTTGACCTCCCCGTCGCTAAGGTCCGGGACTCGGTAACGGCTCTCGGTATTAGCCACGATCCTGATGCTAGCAATCCGCGCCTTGCTTGGTTGAACATGCATCTGCAGAGCAAAGGTGCCGGACACAACGAAGGCGTGCGCGCTGCCGCTGCGGCCCAGATCTATTTTCGTCGACCTCATTCCCTCTGGCCGCGAAGCGATGGCCTTGACGAGCGGGCGAATCTTTTCAGTCCCTTTTGGAGCGCGCGTTTAGTGGATCTCAACACCACTGAGAAGGCGCAGGTACTTGCTTTGAATACTATGGAGTAACGAATGGCTTTACTTCGGAAACGATCGATAGGAGTGCTGACTCTGCTTGTCGCCTTGTATGGCGGTCCTTCGGCTTTGGCAGCGGATCCATCAGTCAAGCATGAGCAAGAGGGACTGGAGGAGTTTTTGGCCAGGCCGGCGGCACCCAAGGAGGTACTGCAGTCGAAATCGCTGCAAGGGCCAATGGATCCCTACCCGGCTGCAGATGCCCTCATGCGGCACAACGCGGCAAGGTTTGCAGATCTGGACTGGAAAGGTATCCGATCTTATGACAATTCCAGTGCTGGCTTCTTGGGTGATTCGGTGGTCAATAGCCCGATACAGGCCAAGATTCAGCAAATTAACGCCAAATCCTTGATGAATTGTCGTCCACTCAGCCAGTTCGATATGCCCCAGGGCTTCATGCTGTCGGATGATCTGCACGATTTTGTAATCAATCCCGCGGCGTTGCAGGCGAGTCTCGCCCTGCAAGGGATGCTGTTTGCGCCAGAGTCCACCAAACACTGGAGGATTTTGCAGTTCTCCTGGCAACTTGCCAGCCATGCCATGCCCCACTGGAATGGCCCCAACACAACGGAATACACAAAGATGCAGTCCTTTTGGCGCATGGTGCCGTTTGTCGCTGCCGGATCCGTATCGCAGTTGCACAAGGCTTTCATTCAGGCCGCAGCAGTGCAGGGCTACGTTTTTAATCCTCCACCCAAGGTTCCGGGCTGGAAGGCAGGGGATGAGTTCATGACTTTCACCCAGCAGGTTACCCCACTGGTCGCGAATAACGCAGTGATCGTTATCAGTGATCCCGGCACGGACGGTGGTGATCCAGAATCAGTGGAAGACAAAAATCTGCTGCAGAAACTGCACAATACCGGCTGGCGCTGCCTTGTTTTCAATGACCTGGCGAAGGATTGGTTAACAAGGGTTAATCCAAAAACCAACCTTCCCTATCAGCTTAAAGATCTCAAGTTGGGGTATATTCTTCAAAGCTCGGTGATCCCTTTGGGAAAGAAGACCGAAGAGTTCACCAGGGCGCATCTGAAAGAACGCCTGGATAAGGAGAGGAAAATGACCCCGGCACAGTTGGCGGCCTATCGCAAGGCGGAAGAAAAACGTCTTGAATTAGACATGGTAAAGAATGCGCCAAAACTTAAGGAGCTTATAAATAAGGTTGCAAAAGGGTTAGAAGATTCCGCAGAGATGGAAAAAGATCTGCAAAAAAACTTTTATCCGAAAATCAATGCAGAAATGCGCGAGATCGGCATACCAGAGGCGCAGATTCGACAATTAAAGGCCCTGCAGGATAAGGGTGTAGAAGAGCAGTATGAAAACGGAAAAAAAGGCTCAAAAGCAATGCGCGAGTACATCCACCAAGCCAACACACAATGAGGGAGGCGTCCTTGGTCCAGTCAGGTACAGCAAGGGTTCCAGAAATAGTGGATCGTAGAGCATCCCGGGAAAGGGGGCAGGCCTTGACCGAGGTCGTCGTGGTGGCGGGATTCGTGCTCGTGCCGCTACTCATCCTCGGCGTATACGTGGGCAAATGGGGATATTTGCAGGATCGCAGCATCGAAGCCGCCCGCTATGCCGCCTGGGAGCGGGTGGTATCGCCGGCAGCGCCCCCCGCCGGACGCGAGTGGGCTTCTCTCAAGTCGGACGCTGACTTGCAGAAAGAGGTTTCCATCCGCTTCTTTGGGGGGCGGAATGAACGGCTTACCGCTGTCATCGGCAGTGCCGGGGCTGCGGGGCTGGCCACCGGTTCCAGCGGCGAGCCTCTGCTGCGCAAGCATGACGGGCAGCCCCTACTGGTGCAGCGCGAGCAGAACATCACCGTGGCAACTCGACAGGAGACCTTTGATGGCGGCTGGACATCTGGAGTCAGCAACGCCCTCAACCGCCTTGCTGGAAACCCTCTACAGATGACCGGCCCTACGGTAGCCGCGGTGACGGTATCGGCGGCTGGTCTGCCGCAGCGGATTTTTGCCGAGGTGGGGCTCGGTGATCCACTGCAGTTCAAAGCACAGGCGGCGGTCTTGACGGACCCTTGGACGGCCAATGGACCAGGAGAGGAAGAGCGGCTGCTCCGTGAAGGAATCATGAAGCGCCAGGAGACCCTGTCGAAGAAGAAGGTGGGCTTCAGCATCGCTGGCCAACTCTTTTATCTGGCAACTTGGCCACTAGGCAAACTGGCCGAAGAATTTGAAAAACATTGGAACGATCCCGATCGCGACCGACTGAAAATCGATACGGAGCAGCAAGTTGGGGATCGTTTGCAGCCCTATCCGCCGATTCCTCCGTACCCGGGGCCGTGATCCGATGGCCAAAATGCGCCTTTTTTTACATTCCTTGTTGGCGTTGGGTCTTGCGGCACTATCGTCCTGTGCACAGGCAGAGGACTTACCCCTCTGGCCCTTGCCAGAGAGCCTGGGCGAAAGACCTTTGGCCAAAGAAATGCGCCTCAATGGTGTACCCGTGAATATGGCCATTTTCGGCGGGAGGATGAGCGTTGACGAATTCCGTCGGGCTATGGAGCGCAGTTGCAAGGCAGAAAGCGGAAGTTTCCAAGCGATGGCGTTTGGGATGAAGCAGTTGTGGTCGTGTATTCACGAGCCTTATTCGCAGACGGCGCAGTGGCAACAGGTAGGCAATCACATCGAGGGGGAGCTTTCTACCTTGCGGATGGACGCTCACGCCGAGCCCCATCCTCTGCCGGTAGCTCTGCCTGATGGGACCGCCCTGCAGTCTGATCTCGAAACGCTGGATCCCGGTGGCCAAGAGGGCCGGGTTCTCGTGCTGCAAAGTGGGCTGAGCGTGGCACAACTGCGCGCCTGGTTTCTCCGGCAGGCGCAGGCTCACGGATGGAAAGTGGCGGACGCATTGAGCACAACCTCCACGCGCTTGAGTCTGGCGAGGGCGGGCGGGAGTTTGGATTTTGCCTTCCCCGCCCATGCCGGGATGGGGACGCAGGTTGTACTCGTTTGGCAAAAAAGGAAATGAGGAAGATCAGCTATGAGACCAGAAGCAAGAACCAGTACTGGGACCGGCAAGACGCAAAGAGGACAATCGATGATCGAATATCTGGTGGTCCTGCTTGCGGCGGTCGTTATTTTGCTCGCCCCCATTCCCTCAATCGTTCCGGGAACATTGCCAGACAACGCCTCAGTGCTGACGCAGCTTTCCGTGGCGCTACGCGGTTTCTACAGCGATTACTCCTGGGCGGCATCCCAGCCTGTGGTTGATTGACACTGAAAAAGGAAGGAAAGTGGCTACGCAACTCCCCAATGATTTCGAATCCGGAAACATTCAAAAAAAGCCGGCCCGCGCCCTGGGTGGCTGGCTGATTCTGGCCGTCGCCATCGTGGCTGGCCTGGCAGCTGCCTTCCTCGCCGTGCACACCTTGCGGTCTCGCGAGGAAGCGGTACTGGCAAGACTATATGCAAATAGAGCCGATAATATGATCCGCGCGGTAGTGCCCGTCCGCGACATTCCTGCAGGGACGATTCTGGATCTTGGTATGGTAGCAGCGCGGAACATTCCTGGTGATACGGCTCCTGCCGATATCATCACGCCGGAAACGTTCGACAGTTATTCAGGCCATCGGGTCAATGTTCCTTTGCTACAAGGAAAGCCGATACTGAGTTCCTATCTCAGCGGTCGGCGTACCCTGGCAGACATCATCGATCCGGACAAACTGGCGATGACCTTTACCGTCGATAGCATCAGCACCCTCGATGGCATGCTGCAGCCTGGCGACCACGTGGATGTGCTCTGGTTCTATGCCGGGCCAGCAAGTGATGAACCGCAGGGTAGCGGGCAGGGTCGGGCTCGGGATCGCTTTTTGAAAGCGGGGCAGGATGTGTTGCCATCCGCTGGCCCCGGCGCACTGGAGGGCCCCGCGGCGCTTACCGGTTTGGCTGGCAATACCGGCGGACCGCTCATTTTTCGTGCTGGAGGCACGGAGCAGGAGAGCAAGCTCCCCAAAGATGGGGTGCGATTCCTCGAGCGGGATCTCAAAATTGTTGCGACGGGGACACGCACCGTAGCCTCCGATTCTGCTGCCAATATGAACAACGATCCCGCCATGACGGGACAACCGGCACAATTCAACACCGTGACCGTGGAGCTGAAGCCGGAGCAGATTCAGAAGCTGGTTCTTGCGAAGCGACTGGGGGAATTGCAGCTCGTGCTGCGTAGCCATGATTCTCAGGTGGCCGCTTCCAACAAGGTCTACACTGTCCGCGACATCTTGGGAATTCGCGATCGCAAAGACGGACCGCTCTATGCCGCCGATTCCATCGAGTACATTGTTGGCGGTACGGGTCAGAACGGCCAGGTCAACAAGCGCCTCGACATCAGCGGGCTGCGCCGCCTGGCCGATGGGTCACGCCAGAAACAGCAAGGTCTTGCTCGTCAGGAAGTCTCTGCTTCTGGCGATGCAGTAACGCGTCCAGTTCAGATAGACAAGTTGCTGCCGCCCGTGGACGCTTCGCGGCCTTTTCTCCCCCGTTAACCTCTGCACAAAGGAAACCTCATGTTATTTGGTAAGAAACTGTTGCCTGTTCTTATCAGTACTCTGCTGGCTGCTCCCGCCTTGGCCGCAGAGGATCCCACCCTTGACCTGTACGCCGGCCAGGTGCGGGTGATACCCACCAAGCCGGTGAAGCGCGTAGCGGTTGGGGATGGTAAGGTGCTGAGCACTACCGTGGTTGACGGCAGGGAATTGCTGCTGCTCGGCGATGGCGAGGGCGAAACCAGTCTTCGGGTGTGGTTCAAGGATGGCGGAGAGGAGGCGTATCGTGTGTTGGTAGCACCCAAAAACGTGGGCCGTGCTGCCGCCGAAATGCGGGAGTTGCTCACCAACAGCAGTGTGCCCGTCACAGTCCGCATTGTTGGCGACCACGTCATGGTGGACGGGAAAAATCTGCCGGCTACGCTGTTGACCCGGATCACGCAGCTGCAGACTCTCTATCCCAAAACCATCGTTCTGGCCAGCCCGGCACCTTTCAAGATGGAAAAAATGGTTTGGCTCGATGTCAATGTTCTGGAAATCAAAAAAACGGCACTGGAGAATCTGGGTGTCGACTGGACTAAGCAGATTGCTGGTCCTTTCATTGGCTATGGCAAAGATTTTGTTGGCCCGCGCAATGTGCCCCTGGTTCCCCTGGGCCAGGATCTCACTCAACCGCCCGTCGCTGGGACCGGTATTCGCTTGACGCCTACGCCTCCGGGCCTGGATGGGGTAATCGATTTAACCAACCTGGCTCGACCCATCGCCGGCGTCTCGAATGTTGGAATCATCACCGGGATGTTGTCCAAAATTAACCTGGCCATGAGTAAAGGCGACGCGTATCAAATCGCCAACCCGCAACTCAGCACCCGCAGCGGCGGCGAAACCAAGTTTCTGGCGGGCGGGCAGGTTCCCATTCTGCAGGCGCTGGCGTCGGGTACGGCGGCGTTTCAAAACGTCACCTACAGGGATTATGGCATTCAGCTGGATTTCAGGCCCCAGGTCGATGACGACAACAACATTACCATGCACGTTTTGGCCGATGTATCGGAAATCGATCCGAGTACCAGTGTGGTTCTGAATGGTCTGAACGTGCCCGGTTTTACCACCCGGCGCAGTGAGGCCGATATCAATGTCGGAGACGGTCAGACCATGGTTATTTCGGGATTGGTGAACCCCAAGACTGCCAAGAGTGCCTCTCAGCTGCCCTGGCTCGGAGATATCCCTATCCTGGGCAACCTCTTCAAATCGACAGATTTCCAGGCTGGCAGCACCGATTTGGTCATCCTGGTGACTCCTCGCGTGGTATCGCCTGCCTCGCTTGAGAACATTCGTCAGGTTTCGCGAGCGGTCGGCATGAAAGACGAGTTCAAGAACACCTTGCCCAAAAATTCCCCAATCCGGGGCGCGGTGGATAAAACTCTTGGCTCGCGCGTGCCGTATCCCGAAACGCAAGCGCTGCCGGCACCGCACCCTCAGCCGCCGCTGGTGGTAACGCAGCCGCGCCCCAACCCGACTGTCACCGATCCTTCGACCAAGGAGTAGGACATGTTTCGTGTCGTCGCACAGCATCAAAAGCACGGACTGCTGCCCGTTCAGCCCCATGACGGAGTCTGCGTCATTGGGCGTTCCCCCGATGCGCATCTGCGCTTGGAGGGTTGGAACGTCGGCAAAGAGCATGCGCGGCTCGTGCAGCGAGAGGATGGCGTACATGCAGAGGCCGTAGGCGCACTCGGCTCCATCATCGTCAATGGGGAGCGGGTCAAATGGTACGGTCCCCTGAGCGACCGGGATATTATCGAAGTGGCTGGGGTGACGGTTCGGGTTGAGCGGGAAGCCTCGCAGAGTACCTTGCCATCCTCTCCGACGAGCCCCACGGAGGAGGCTGATGCGGAGCGAGTTGTCGTCACGGCCCAGCCCCAGTCTGCGCCAGAGCCGGATTTGCCTCGGACGATGCCCGTCGATCCGCGCTGGATGCAGTGGCGTCAGGGGATCGAGGAACGCTTGCGCACGCAGATGGACCTGCGTCGGCTGGATCTCAGCAGTATGAGCCGGGAGGAACTGCAGCGCATGGTCACCCAGCTCGCCAGTGAGGTGGTACAGGGCATGCGCCTGCCGCCAGAACTGGACCGGGAGCGTCTGATCAAAGAGGTGGTCGATGAGGCCGTAGGTCTGGGGCCTCTGGAAGACCTGCTCGCCGACGAAACCGTTACGGAAATCATGGTCAATCGCTTCGACGAGGTCTTCATCGAGCGCTCCGGGCGTCTGCAGCCTGCGCCAACGGTGTTCAGTAGTGAGCAGGCCGTGCGGCACATCATCGATCGCATCGTCGCTCCCATCGGTCGGCGCATCGATGAGAGCTCACCCCTGGTGGATGCGCGACTCCACGATGGTTCCCGCGTCAATGCCGTCATTCCGCCCGTGGCGCTGAAAGGCGCCAATATCACCATCCGGAAATTCAGCAAAAAGCGTCTGCAGATGGAGGATCTCATCGGCTTTGGTTCGGTAGAGCCGCGCATGGCCGAATTCCTGCGGGTGGCTGTCGAACAGCGCAAGAATATTGTCATTTCCGGAGGGACCGGCTCGGGCAAGACAACGCTACTCAATGTCCTTTCCAACTATATCCCGCCGCGGGAACGGGTCGTGACTATTGAAGACGCGGCGGAACTGCGACTGTATCAACCGAATCTGGTATCGATGGAAGCGCGCCCGGCCAACGTCGAAGGGAAAGGCGCCATTCCCATCCGCGAGCTGGTGCGCAATGCCCTGCGTATGCGACCCGACCGTATCGTGGTTGGTGAGTGTCGTGGCGGCGAGGCCCTGGACATGCTGCAGGCCATGAACACCGGCCACGACGGCTCCCTGACCACCGCCCATGCCAACAGCCCCCGCGACATGCTTTCCCGTATGGAGGTCATGGTGATGATGGCAGGCATGGAGCTGCCCTTGGCGGCCATTCGCGAGCAGATTGCCTCGGCTATCGACATTATCGTGCAGATCACCCGTTTTTCCTGCGGTTCCCGAAAGCTCACGGCCGTAGTGGAGGTCACTGGTACGGAAAGCGGCGTCATCCAGCTCCAGGAACTTTTCAGCTACCGGCAGCAGGGCTTCGGGGCCGACGGCAAGGTGCGGGGTAGCTTCCGCGCCAGTGGGAGCATGCCGGAGTTCTACGAGGAGATGCGGGCTCGTGGCCTGCCGGTAGATACGAGCATTTTCCTGGAGGAAGAACATGAGCGGTCCTGAGCTGGGCTTTGCTGTTCTGGTCTTTCTGTCCGTAGGGGTACTGTTCTTTGTTCTTACCCAAGGCGCACGTACGGTCCTGGCCCGCCAGCGGGTGACCTTTACCCAGACGACCAAAAGCAGTCTGGCGGACATGTTCCTGTTTGCTGATCCCAGTCTGCTTTGGCGCCTGAATCTGGGTGCCTTGCTGCTGATTCCGCTGCTAATGTATCTGCTGATACCCTCGTTGCCCCTGGTGATTGCCGTAGCGCTGCTGGTGGCGGTGTCTCCCCGGCTGCTGCTCCGTTACCTCAAGGCGCGGCGTTTCGACCGCTTGCACCAGCAACTTCCCGATACGTTGCTCATGATGGCATCGGCTCTGCGCGGTGGGGCCAATCTGGGGCAGACTCTTGAGGGCCTGGCTCGGGATCTCAGCGCCCCCATGAGTCAGGAACTTTCCTTGGTCGTTCGGGAACAGCGTCTGGGCGTTTCTTTCGAGGACGCTGTAGGGAATCTGGCCATGCGCATCCGGTCGCAGGATTTCGATCTGGTGGTCTCCGCCCTGCGCATCAATCGGGAGGTGGGGGGCAACCTTGCGGATACCCTGCAGCGCCTGGGAGAAACCGTCCGTCGGCGCTTGATGATGGAGCAAAAAATCAAGGCATTGACCTCCCAGGGAAAATTGCAGGGTCTGGTCATGACCGCCCTGCCGGTGCTCATTGTGCTCGCACTGCTGCACATCGAGCCGGCTGCCACCGGCGCTCTTTTCAACACCTACAAGGGATGGGGAGTGCTGGGCATTGCCCTGGTGCTTGAACTGCTCGGGTACTGGGGTATCCGCAAGATTGTCAGTATCGAGGTGTAAAATGATGCCCATACGTTCCTGGCAGGCGTGGTTGGTTGCGTTGCTTGGCGCTGGGCTCGCGCTGCTATTGCTGGTCTATTTTGGTGAACGAACCCTGCTTGCTCTGGCAGGCAGTTCCGGACAGCTTCCCTTTCTCCTCGTCGGGGTTTTTGTTGCCCTGGTGGTGGGGGCAGGCATCTACGGCTTCTCCCTGCTCTATCGGGCAGTGGATAAAGTGCCGCGCGAGTATCTGGATCCCTTACCCAAGGGCTTGGCCAAGGTCTGGCCCCTGGTACGTTTTGTGGATTCCACCATCGTTCGCTTTTTGCCCGACAAGCTCATCTACCGCAGTGCTCCCCGTATTCAAAAGGCCGGTCTCCATTATCTCATCACCCCCCGCGATTTCTTTGCGCTCAAGATTTTGTCTGCGCTTTTTCCCCTGGCCTTCGCACTTTTTGTCTATGCCACTCTGGGGGTCTTCCGTTGGGAATTCACCCTGCTCGGAGTGCTGCTTTTCAGCTTTTACCCTGATCTCTGGCTGGTGGAACAATCCAAAAAACGGCAGAAGAGAATTTTGAAGGATTTGCCCGTCTATCTGGATTTTATCACCCTGATGGTGGAGGGGGGGCTGAATCTGACGGGCGCCATCCAGATTGCCGTAGATAAGGGACCGGAAGGGCCATTACGCAACGAATTCCGCATCATTTTGCGGGATCTGCGCTCGGGTATGCCGCGCATCGAAGTCTTTCGCCGTTTTGGCGAGCGCGTAGCGATGCAGGAGTTGCGCAGTCTGGTCACCGCCATCATTCAGTCGGAAGAGCGCGGGGGAAGCCTGGCTCCGGTACTCAAGGCACAGGCGGAGCAGCGTCGGGAAGAGCGCTTTTTGCGCGCAGAGAAAGCCGCATTGGAAGCGCCGGTAAAGCTCCTGGCACCCTTGGTCATGTTCATTTTCCCCATCGTCTTCATTGTGCTCGCCTTTGTCATCTACATGAAATATGTGCAGGAGGTGGCGACGTGAGCGAGCGCGGAGGGATCTGGCGGGAAGATCACTGTCTTTGGCCCCGCGCCCGCTTGGCCCGCGATCCGCTTTCCCGGGCAATCGGACTCTTGGGAAGACGCGGTCTGGCCGATGACGAGGCACTCTGGCTGCGCCCTTGTAGCGCCGTACATATGTGGGGCATGCGCATCGCCATCGATATCGTCTGGCTCGATGGTACAGGCAGGATTCTTGGTCTGCGTGCCGGACTTCGTCCCTGGCAGTATGCCTGGCCACGGGTACGTGGGGTACGAGATACGATCGAACTGGCGGCTGGCGCCATCGAACGCTGGCAGCTTTTAAGCGGCCAGCGCCTGGAGTGGCGCAGCGCTGGGTCGGGGGTGCTGTAACCAACCGTCAGGAAATTGGAAGTTTCAGGAACAAGGGAGGGAGCCAATGAAATCTATGCGACAGGTATCGCGGTCCCCGTCACAGGCCGGCGCTGGGGCAGTGGAGTTTTTGATCAGTATTCCCATCGTCCTGCTGCTGATTCTCGGCAGTTTGCAGGCCAGCCTTCTCTACCAGGCGCGCCTGCAACTGGAAGTCGCTACCTGGACGACAAGACTGGTCAGGCCCTGACCCCCGGTGGAAACTGGGGATGGGGGATTCCCGAAAGCCAGCTGGGTTATCGCAAGACCGCATTGGGCGGGCAAAGCGGCCTCAGCATCCAGGACGCCAATCTGCTCAAGACTCGTGTCACCTATCATCACCCCATGATCATGCCCTTTATCGACAGGCTTTTCGCGCGTTTTGATGCCGCCAATGCCGGGCACGGCAGTGCCGTGGGCAGCGATGCAGGGGGTAAGGGAGCTTTCGCCGGGGCGCAAGGATTGCAGGATCGGTTACGCAATACCTTTCCGCTCACGGCCGAGGCCACTTTCCGGATGCAGACGCCCTTCACGCATCTCGGAAATTTGCAGGCCGTAGGCAATTTGGCCAACCCGCAGGCAGGCGGTAGCGAACAATACAATCCGCCGGACGCAGCGCCACCCGCCGATTTAGAGCCCTTGCCCACGCCAGAAGCCGAGATTCCCGACTACGAGGGCGACCTGCCCCCGCCACCTGATTTTTCTGCGTGTGTCCATTAACTCCTTGAGCAAACCAGGAGGGAGAGATATTATGATGCCTGAGCGTATGCTGCGGGTTGCAGCATGGAAATGGACGATACTCTTTATGACCAGCAGCTCTGCATTTACTGTGGCAGAGGGCGTCAGCGCGATGGATTGCAGTAAGGCGAGAAGCCCCACAGAAAAGGCCATCTGTGATGATCCAGAGTTGATAAAATCGGATAGACAGCTGAACTGCGACTACCGGTCTTTTCTGGACGAATACCAGAAAAAAGGAAACCACGATTGCTTGCTGGAAGATGAAGCGGCCAGGCAGAAATCTTGGTTGCAGGAACGGGATGCCTGTGGAAACGATGTGAATTGCATCAAATTTGCATACGCGGATCGCACCAATCAGATTAGATCGTATGCATCGGTATGCGTGGTCATCAACGACGCGTCTGAGAAGTATTTGGGGCGAGCTTGCTACAAGCCCGCACTTCCGACCGCGCCAACAGCAGTGGCAACATCTCTACCGGTAAATCAAAAGTCAAAGAACGATTGTTCTCCGAGGTATAAAATAGACTTTAGTGTGACCAAAAATGGTGAGGGAGATCGAGTTATAAATGGATATATCCCAGGTTATTATAAAGCGGACATCAAAATACAGTCTGGCCCCGATGCTGGTGCCCTGAAGGCTCGCCCTGTGCCGCTGGCTACAGCAGAGGCTCTCGCACGGGCGAGAAAAGCCGCCATAAAAAGTGGCGTCACCATCGATACGGGATTGGATCTCGCTCAACAGAGTGAATCGGGCCTACGCAACATAATGACGAGTTACGTGCAAAGGCATGGTAATCCCGAAGGGGCGTCTATCGATGGAATATTCCGGCAAGTGCGCCCATTTTTAGCGAAAGGGGGGCGTCCTGGACCACAGGGAGACGCCGCATATCACATGATTCTTGGTCGGGAGCCCGTCCTGACGCGTGCGGATGTCGAACTGATGCGCGACTCTATGCGCGAGTACAACGTGCGCCTTGCCGAGGAAAACTACAATCAATATAACAACGACGGGAGAAAGTTTCAGGAACTTCCGGAGGAGGCGCAGACGCTTTTGTTGGATTGGGTTTGGAATTTCGGTAGAGCTGATGACGTTCACGGAAAAAATGCTTATTCCCCAGATAAAGAAAAGGAAAGAGAAAGTTCTGGAATGGTTTATCGGGCGCCAGTCGCCAAGAAGACCCGGTATGAATTCTGGACCTTGGTCTACGCCAATGACTGGAAACGACTGGCTGAAAAACTTAAGAGTGCCGACTTTCCACTGCGCACCAGGAGTTACGACGAGAGATATCGTGCGCGTGGACGCTTGCTCGATCGGGCACTGCAGCGTGGCTGGCCAGACAGTTCGGCTTGTTGATTGAGATCCAGAAGGAGAAAGGAAATGAAGAAATTGGCACTTGCAGTCGTGATTTCATGGCTGGCATCAAATACCGCCTGGGCAAAATCCGTCGAGGATTTGCCCAATACACAGGTCTACGACTCCTGTTCGGAGGGGCCTCGCGTCTGGCACGTTATATGTAAGGCGTCCGAGGGACATCATAAAAGGTCAGCTTTAGAGGAAAAGCTCTTAGATGAATTATTTCAATACTTCGGATATGTAGCATCGGCCTACACCCATGTCCTGGAAGATTTGCCCATGGACAGCCCGCAGCAGAAGGCCATGATTGCCGAGCAAAAGGCCTATCTCGACGGCATGGACGACTGCGGCAACGATCTGAAATGTATTTTGCGGGCAGAAAAGAGGCGCCTGGATGAGTTGAACGCCTTGCGTAGAAAGCTCGAAAAGCCTCTGCCGGATGCCGAGATGCAACGTCTGACGAAGGGCTGGAAGATCGGGCGCGAGAGCCTGTATGACCGTCTGGTAGATGGTTTCAGCATCTATCCGCTGCGTCAGGTCACCCTCGCCGATGGCCGCACGGTACAGTGGGGATTTGCGCCACACGCCGCCATGGTGCAATCGGTGGCTTTGCTGGGACCCGATGGCCATCTTCAGGCCCTTGCCGCAGCCAATGATCTCTATCGCTCCCAACTCCCCTCTACAGTGAAATCTGTGCCGGAATTCCGAGTGTTTCTGCCGGATGCCCAGCGGAGTTCTGCGGTATTGGGCATCCTGCGCAGCTGGGCGGTGGCAAGCAGTTTGGGTTTTTCTATCGATTGTGCGGCCAAGGACCGGGGTGCCTGCAATAAAGCCCTTGTCAGCCTGCCGCCGCCAACGGTCTACGACTTGCGCTGCCTTCAGAAGCGGCTGGTGGCGGCCTGCGCTGTGCCGGGAGACGGAGCAAAAGGCAGCCTCCAGGAGGTGAGTCTATTTTGGCAATAGGATCGGCAAGCACGTTTGATGCAGGGGATAGGGCCTATCCGACAGCGGCGCTGTTTTGCCTTGTTCAGCGAGTTTTCCTCACGGAGGAATGAATGAAACGCATGGGTCTCGTATTCTGGCTACTCGCCCTCTTCCCCCCGGTCCTGCAGGCTGCCCCTGCCTCCGTGACTGCGGAGACTCTTGCGGGGAAATCGAGTTCGCCCGGTTTAGGGCCAGACACTTATACCCTTGTTCTCAAGCAAGGCGGCAAAACTGTCGTTTCCCGAAAGGACGATACGCAAGGCGGTCGTGTCCCAGAGGTACAGACCTTTCCCACGAAGTACTGCGGAGTTCCGGCCCAGGTGGTTGTTTTATGGGCCGAGCACAATAACGCCGAGTGGGGCGGAGATCTCTATGACTTTTTGATCTTTAATCCGCAAAACTGGGCCCTTGTAGATGAATTCCAACAGTCCGATGTAATGGATAAAGAAAGCGGCAAATGGAATTCTCACGCCGACGCTGATCATACCATTGCCATATTACGCGCAGGCCGCTATTACGGGCCCCGGTGCAGAATCTTTGACCTCTACACCAAGCCCCTGTCTGCCAAGGGCCCTTCCTTCGACTGCAAAACGGCGAGCAACCGAGCCGAAGAAATGGTGTGCAAGCACCCCAAACTCGCTGCTCTCGATCGAGCGTATGGGGCAAGGCTGCGGGACCGACTCTTGAAGGTGCCTGCCGCGGAGCGACAGAATGCGGCCAACGGCTATTACTGGGATATGGGGATTCGGGATAACAGTGCGATGAGCGTGAAAGACTTGGCAGCCGCCTATCGGGATGCGCTAGGTACAGACTCAGCCCAGTACTTTGCGGAGAAACAGCCAGCGCAAGCTGCCCACGCTGCCTGCGAAAAGGCCCATACCCCCAGCGAAAAGACGGTCTGCGCCAATTCCAAACTCAAAACCCTGGATGAGCAGTTGGCCCAGGCCTACCATCAGGCTTTTGCCCGGACCCAGTCCCATTCCCCCGAACGTCGCGAGTTGATCCAGGCCCAGCGTAACTGGCTCAAGACCCGCGATACCTGCAAGGCCGATGTGCCCTGCCTGGAGCAGGCTTACCGTAATCGTATCCAGAGGCTAAGCGATCATGTGCGTTAGATGGTTGCTCGCCATTTCCTTGTTGTTTTTCAGCACCGGTGCTGCTGTGTCCCTCGCAGCGCCAGCCGACCAATACGACTGCCCCGCGCTGGCCGAGTCGAAGTATTGGTATGGGGATTTACCGAGCTCTGCAACAAGGACCCCCAAACGCCTTTCCAAAACATCTGTTGGGTAGACTATAACTACAAACCGAAAGATTGGCTGGATATTCCGTCGCTTTTGGATAGCACTGTGCAAGTGAGTTTTCGTAGGGATCTACTGCAGGCGGGCAAGAACACCCCCTACTGCAAAGCCCTTATCGATACCCAGGGGCCCTACGAGCGCAAGCTCATTGCCTGTGGCAAGAATGGGCCTTGTGTGGTCCAGGTGATGAGTGACCGATCATGGCAGCTTGCCGGAATTGAAAAGCGGTATACCGCACCTGGAGTGACGCGGGAGGCCTTTGAAGCCTTTTTGGGCAAGGAAGGCTCGTTGCGAATGGATGATGGGCAGACGCTGGAGAAGCGCGCCATCCGGGGGTTGAGCATCAGCCCCCTGCCTCGCGCGCCGTTGGCAGAGGATTTGACCATCAGCTGGGGTTTCGAGCCCCACAACGCCCAATTGCAGACGGTACTGTTCAGCGGTGCACAGGGCAAGGTCTTTGCCCTAGCATTGGTGGACAAACTGTATTATGAAGGAGAAGGGAAGACTACCCTGCCCAAGGACGCACGGATTCGGCTCTTTGTGCGCGAGCCCGGCCAGCTTGCGCGAATCCTTCCTGGGCTACAGGCCTGGGCGGCAGCCGATGCCCTGGGCATGAATGTAGCTTGTGATAAACCGGGTGTATGCGAGCATTGGCGTCAGTATCCCATGCCCATCACCGCCTATCGCCTGCCCTTGCCGAAAATCACCACCCCCGTACCAGCGCTGGGGCGCTTCCGGCAATGAAGAGGGGAGGCGATATGTAGGGAAAAAAGCCTTCCTGCTGTCAGGGAGAAAAATGTATGCCAACGCTTTGTAAACGTTTATGGCAGGCAAGCATGAGCGCCAACCAATATCCGAGTAATAGGTTGGTTAATCAAATGGTGAGTATTTTCAGGTTATTTATAATCGCTAGGTGTGCTTTCCTTTTCGTCTCTTGTACGGCGTAGAAAGCTCTTTCTGGCCGAGCGATAAAGGCATGGGCACGCAGGCTGTAGAAATATTGAAGCGATCGCCGCAGCGCGCCGAGCAGTGCGTGCGAACGCACTGGTACTGGCGCACGACTGTGTTGTTCCTGGTGGGGATATTCGCCGGCGACTCTGCTTTTACTAAAAAAGCTTGGCCCGTATCGACGTCCCTAGGATTTTTTCTGATGCTCGTCCAAATGCCTCTGCAGCTCCTCGGCGCTGGTATGGGTGTAGTCTTTGGGCACACTCAAAAGGATGGCCGCCTGGCTGGGTCCATCCAGCGCCTCGCGCAGCAGGCCGAGAAATTCGGGTGAGGCAACCAGAATCAGTGCCTCGAATGCACCTTGCTTGCGTTCCTCGTTGAGGAAGCTGCCCAGCTTGGCGGCGAAATCCTGTTTTTCATTTTCCTTGGGGCTGTTCTGCGGCTCGATGGCCGGGCGAGCGCCGTGGGCAAAGCTTTGCTGACTGCGACCAGCGGCGCTGTCGGCGATCAGATCCGCAGCGTGTTTGCGGCTGTCCTCGTGGCTCCAGGCGCGCAGATATTCCGGCATCTGCAGCGGGGTATGCCGCTGGTAGAGCTTGGCGCTGCTGGCATTGGCCACCAGGATCCAGGTTTTGGCTCCCATATTTTCTCCCTTTGTGTATCCGCTAACTCTCTCATCCTTACCGCAAGTCCTCTGGTTCGTCGTATTCATAACGAGGTGTTCCGCCTGCGCTGGGCACGGGATCGGGTAACAATTTCCGTAGTTCCGCACCCGCGGCGCCAACGATTTTCGCGTTCTTGTCCAGTTGCGCTGCAATTTCCTGCGCTTCTTCCATGCTCATCTCCAGAGTCGTACTCTCTGCATCTTCACGAATGATCTTCATACGGGCCTCCTCAATCAAACACGCCTTTCGGTTGCTGGAAATGGTCGTCGATACGGTAGTCCTGCTCACCAAGCAAATAGGCCATATCCAGCGGGACAGCGGAAAACTGCTCGGCATTTTTGATGATCGGCTCGACGATCTTGTTGAGGTCTTTCTTGGCAAATTCGATACGCAAGGTATCGGAGGGAGATTCTACCAATTTCATGGGCAATGCCTCCTTTCTGTCTGACACAAGATAAGTGTAGTACAGCGTGTCCGGAACTGTGTTCGTGGATTGACGCTATCTCAGGCTAGTCGTTGGTTCCACAAGACGATGGCCGGGCTGGTATGCTCCCAGCCTAGTCGGGAGATGCTGGCGGCATCCAGATGTAAATGGTCGCCAAATTCCAGACCCAGCCCCAGCCAGCAACAGGCAAGGGCGCGCAGAATGTGGCCGTGGGCAAAGCACAGGACATGTTCGTGTCCTGCATCCGCCCAATCCTGGAGCAGTTGCCGGCAGCGCTCCTGCACCTGCTCGCCGCTCTCGCCCTCGGGCGCGCCGCAGCGAAAGATGGTCCAGTCGGGATTTTCCTGATGGATTTCCGGGGTGGTTTTGCCCTCGTAGCGGCCGTAGCGCCACTCGTGCAGGGCCTCGTGGGCCTCCGGCGCGAAGCCGGCGAGCACGGCGGTGTGCCGCGCCCGTCGCAGCGGGCTGGTGTAGATCCCGTCAAAATGGTGTTCTCCCTCGGCAAAGTGGGTCCACAGGGCCTTCGCCTGTTCCCGCCCTTCCTCGGTGAGATCGATATCCGTGCTGGAGGTGTGTTGCCCGCTTTTCGACCATTCCGTCTCCCCATGTCGGACCATGGTGATGGAGCGGATCTTTTCGAGCTTCATAGATCTCCCCACTCTGGCTCAGCCCGACGGAAGGGGTCGTTGTCGACATACTGGTAGCGCCGCTCCCAGGGGCGCGGGGTCAGTTCCTCTCCACTTTGCTTGACCGCCAGCACCTGGTGCAGGGCCGACCAGTTGCGCCAGAAGCCGTAGGCGCAGCCGGCCATGTAGATGGCCCAGATGCGGTAACGGGTCTCGCCGACCATGGCAATGGCTTCTTCCTTGTGTGCCTCCAGGCGCCGTACCCAGTGGATGAGGGTCTGAGCGTAGTGCGGACGCAGGTTTTCGACGTCCAGTACCTCGAGATTGGCTCCGGCCATATCCCGTACCACCCGCCATAAATGGGGAATTTCGCCATCGGGAAAGACGTATTTGTCGATGAAGTCACTACCGGAGTGATGACCATCCTCGTCATCCTGACTGGCGGCGGTGATGCCGTGATTCATGACCCAGCCGCCTTCCTTCAGTACCCGCTGGATGACATCGAAATATTCGGGGAGTTTGGCGCGCCCCACATGTTCAAACATGCCGATGGAACTGACCTTGTCGAAGTATTCCCGTTCGGGAATGTCCCGATAGTCTTGCAGGCGGATCTCGACTTTGTCGGCTAGGCCCTCGCGCTCCATCCGCTCCTTGGCCAAGGCATACTGCTCTTCGCTCAGGGTTACGCCCACGCCCTGTATACCATAATGGCGGGCCGCCCAGCTCAGCAGCCCGCCCCAGCCGCAGCCGATGTCGAGAAGTCTCTCGCCGGGCTGCAAATGTAGCTTGCGACAGATGTGGTCGAGCTTTTGCTCCTGGGCGGTGTCGATGTCTTCTTCGCCGGTTTTGAAGTAGCCGCAGGAGTAGACCATGTTGCGGTCGAGCCAGAGTTGATAGAAGTCGTTGGAGACGTCGTAGTGGTAGTGAATCGCCTCTTTGTCTTTGCTCTTGCTGTGCAGGGCCTTGCGGATGAGACCGGTTTTCGACGATTTTTTCTTGGGGAAGGCATTGCTCAGGCCCTCGGCCACGGCAAGAATGTCCTGGTAGCGTCCTTCAATATCCAGCTCGCCTTGCACATAGGCCTCGCCAAGTACATCCAGGGTGCTCCCCACGAGCAGGTTGGTGATGATCTTGGCGGATTTGAGCCGCATGGTGACGATGGGCGCGTCGGCAAAATCGTAGCTGTGATCGTCCCAGAAAATGATCCGCAGCGGCAGCGAATGGCCGTTGAGGCCGTTTTTGACATGGTCAAGAAAGTTTTTGCGTAGATCCACTGGTTTCTCCTTGGTCAAGTCTCATATCAAGAAATCTGGCGCCGGGACTGCGCGCCCTGCCTGTTTGATAAGGTAGAGGCTGCCCGCGCATCATGAGTTCGCCGCGATGAGGAAAAGCAAGGCAAGTACCATCGCGGCGAGGATGTAGGCCGCGTAGGTATTGATCTTACCATGGTGCATCCGGGCCAGTAACGCGGCGATTGCCGTGGCAGCACTGCGAATAGGGCCTATTATCAGGCGTTCGGAAATGTTGTTGATCACCTCACTGTGCCGCAGGTTGAGTAAAAAAGCCCCTTGCCGATCCTCGGTGCTCTGTACCGATGGCCGCAGGAAACTGCGAAAAACCACCCGAACAGGTGCCGCAAAGGTGCTCGCGGTGTAGGTCATCTCCGGACGCAGCCGCAGCAGACCGGCATCCCAAAGTGTAGCCCGTGTTACCCTCCGCTGCCGTAGGCCACGCACCAGCAGCCAGACGATTCCCAGCAGGGACAGCAGAACCAGCATGGTCAGCAGGGTAGACATGGCGTAGACCACAGGCGCGCTGCTGTTAAGGTGCATGACGGCAAGTCCGCGCAGCGGCAGCCAGCTGGCGCCAATCTCGGTGCCCAAGGGTGCCAGGGCATGGCGTACGGCCGTCGGTATGCTGCTGGAAGTGGAGAAGAAATCGGGAACCAGACTGGCCGTAGGATTACTGCCCAGAATTCCTTCGGCAATGCGGCCCAGCACGGGGATGACTGCCGTTGCCCCCACCCCGAGCAGCAGACAGAGCAAAGCGAGCAGGGCCATGGGTAGCGTCACGGCCAAGGGGGCGGGGCGCGCAGTGCGCGCTGCTGCAGAGCGCGGCAGACCGAGCAGGGCCATTCCCGGCAGCATGATGAAACAGGTGAGGGCGAGACCGGAGGTCAGGGCGAGCAATGCGCCGGAGAGGGCGAAGGTAATGCGTACTGGAACCTCAGGAATTTCCACCACCCGAAGCAGCGATTCCAAAAGCAACCATTCGCTGACGAAGCCATTGAAGGGTGGCAGTGCGGCAATGGCAAGGGCCCCCACGACGAAGAGACTGCTCAGCACGGGAAGGCGTTTCATCAACCCACCCAGGGCATCGAGATTGTGGGTGCCCGTAGCGGCATCGATCCCCCCCGCGCCAAGAAAGAGCAGCGTTTTGAAGCTGGAATGGTTGATCATGTGATAGAGGCCCGCCACCAGACTTGCGCCGCCGAGCAGAGGATAGCCATACGCTGTAAAGGTCAGACCAGCACCGATACCGGCGGTGGCGATCCCCATATTCTCTACGGAACTCTGCGCGAGCAGTCGCTTCATGTCGCGCTCGACCAGGGCATAGAGAATGCCGATCAGGGCAGTGAGTGCACCAGTGCTCAGAATGATGAGGCCGAGATGCGGCATGTGCAGGGCGATAGGGGCATCGATGCGCAAAAAGGCATAGAGCCCCAGGTTGAGGGTTGCGCCGGAAAGGATGGGGGAAGTGGAACGTGGCGCGGTTCCATGGGCCTCGGGGAGCCACACATTGAGTGGTATCACCCCCGCCTTCATGCCAAATCCGAAGAAGGCGAGAAGCCCCGCCGCGAGTAACAAGGATGGCGAAAGCGTCGGAATCGCCGCGATGATCGGGCCAAAGCGGTCGTTGTGCGCGCCTGCGGCGAGCAACAGCAGCCCCGCCAGTCCCGCCAGGCTGCCGATCTCAGATAGAGCGAGGGTCAGTAGTCCTGCGGCCACGGGTTTGCTCTGCCGGGTTTCGAAGGTGATGATCGCCCAGATGGAGAGGGCCGCGATCTCCCAGCAGAACAGAAAGGCGGCAACGCTGTTGGCCAGGAAGAATCCTGTCATTCCAAGTAGGGTAAGCAGTACCACGGCACAGAACAGGGCCTGCCGTCCGCGCGGATAGGCATTGGCGTCGTGCGCGACAAAGGGCAGGGCCATGGCGAATACCACAGCGGTAATCAGTATCAACAGCCCGGCGAGAGGCGTCTGGGCAAAAGTAAAGGCGCCGATGACCGGCAGTTGCAGTTGGATCAGGGGTAGCTTGCCATTACCCATGGCCAAAACTCCCTGAAGGGCGAGCAGCACGGCGGCTGCTTCCATGCTCAGCCATGCCAGCAGGGCAGTCGCGCGACGACCAGGCAGGAGGACGAGGAGGGGAGCGAGAAAAGCCAGAAGATAGGCGGCGACGTAGAGCATCAGCGAACCTCCCTTTCCGCGGGGCCGTTTGTCCAGCCCATGAGCCTGCGCAGCCCTTCGATAATGGCGAGCGGCGGCGGTGGGCAGCCAGGAATCCAGAGGTCGACTGGGATCACGCCCTCCAGGCCACCGTGACTCGCGAAGCTTTTCCCAAACACCCCACCGTTGATGGCGCAAACTCCCATACCAAGCACTCGCTTGGGCTCCGGCATGGCGGCATAGGCCTTGACTACGGCCCGGTGCATGGCGTCGGTAATGGGGCCAGAAACCAGTAGCACGTCAGCATCCCGCGGTGTGGCCGTGATGAAGATGCCAAAACGGTGCAAGTTATACACCGGAGCATCGACCAGACGGATCTCGTTGACACAGGCGCCGCAGGCCCCCGCGTCGACGTACAGAACGTGCAGGGAACGACGGAAACGGGCAGGAAAGGGTTGCGCATGGGTATCCCGCCAATGACTCCAGGCAGCATCCTCTTGCCAGGGTAAGGGATCCGCTCCCTGACGACAGCGTTGACAGTGCACGCAGTGATCCATCTCCACTTCCACCCTCCCTGCCTGCGCCCGTAATGCCTGAGTGGGACAGATCATGGAGAACTGGTCGGCATCCTGGCGCGCAGCCGCCACAGGTCGGCCAGGGCTGGCGCCTGCCGGCACGGAAGCCTCCCAGGATTCGGTTTGTTGCCCGCCACGCAGTCCATACCAAGGCCAGAAGCTCATCAGCGATCGTTCTCCGCTACCGACAGGCCCCAGGTGGCCAGGATGATGGGAAAGTCCTGGAAGGCGGCCCCTTGGATCGCCCGTTCGAAAGCGTGCCAGTTGCGGAAGCCCGGAGTGCCTAGGCGCAGACGCAACACACTGCCGTCTTCTGCCAGGCGGAGCCAGTGAAAGGTCGCTCCAGAGGGCGCCTCCACCCAGGCCAGGGCATGACCAGCACGGATCGGGCATTCGGTTCTGATCGGTCCGTCGGCGATCTGGGTCAGCATTTCCTCCATGAGCCCAATGCTGATCAGGGTTTCCGCAAAGAAGATACGCAGTCGCGCATAGCCGTCTCCCTGCTCCTCGGTCGGAATTTCCGGTTCCCATTCAGAATAGGCGCCATAGGGTAAATGCCGGCGCAGATCGAGGGCGCGGCCCGAGGCGCGGGCGATGGGCCCCACCACGCCAAAGGTCTTGGCAAAATCCGCTGTCAATGTGCCCATTTCCTCGATACGGTCGAGAAAACTCGAGCTGGTTTCCAGGTGTTCGCGCAGCGCCAACAGATCGCGACGCAGGCGTGCCAGGGCGGCGATCCAGAGGTTCCGCTGCTCCGCGTGCAGATCCTGACGCAGACCGCCTGGGCACAACAGGCCAAACAGATAGCGATGGCCGGCTACCTGTGCACTGAGACGCAGCCAGTCCTCTACCAAATTTTGTGCCATTGCCTTGGCCACGGACAGGGCGGTGGAGCCGCAGATTTCCGCAATATTGGCGCAGTGATGGCGGGCCCGTTCCAGCTCGGCAAAGAGGATCCGTAGTTGCTCGGCGCGGCGAGGGGCCGTACAGCCGGCAATGCGTTCGACGGCTTGGCAATATGCCCAGCTGTGCGCGAGGGCCGCCGCCCCGGCAAAGCGTTCACTGAGGAGAAATGCCTGATCGACGGCCTGTCCCTCGGCGATCTTTTCCACGGCCCGATACTTGTAAAAAAGCCGGGTATGCAGGTAACGGATCTGTTCCCCCGGGGTTTCCAGCAACCAGAGGCCGGACTCGTTGTAGTCGCCCCAGATGGGTCCAACCGGAAAGACGATGGCGCCTTCTTCTTCGAGTAGCTGCGGCGGTTGCCAGTGCTCGCCGGAGCCCTCCCCTGCTGGTCGTTGTCTGGCGGAGAAGCGATGCAGCATGGGGTCTACGCCTTCTGGCCAATCCTCATCATGCAATACGAAATCACCAAGGAAGGGATGTCCGGTAAAGCGCAGGCCATAAAGGTCCCAGGCTTCCCGTTCATGCCAGTCGGCAGCATGTACGGCGTCACTGATGGCAGGTAGTTCCGTCCCCGGGGCAACAGCGATGCGCAACTCCAGAAGGTGATGCTGGCGGGGCGCATAGAAATAGTACCGAACGGTGAAAGATAGGGCCCTGTCCGGGTGTTCCTCGACGAGCAGGGTCGCGAACTCTGCTTGCCAATGTTCTACCAGCTCGCGAGCCAGGCCAGGGAGCTGCTCCGGGGTGCAGACCAGGCGCAGACAGTAACCGTCAACCTCGCTCAACGAGAGAGCCGGGTAGGATTGCAGCCAATGCCGCAGGCCGGTAGCCTCACTCATTTCGTCAGCTCCAGCATATGGGCTGCTTCCTGCACCAGGTGGGTGAGAGGGGGAGGCAGATAGAAGCCAAAGAGGAACACCGGAACAAAGGCAATAATCAACGCGAGGAGACTGCTACGAGGTAGGCGGATGGCTGGCCCACGAACGGTATCTTCGGGTTTGCCAAAGGCAATCCGGGTACTCTGATAGGTGAGGGCAATGAAGGCAAGGGCGATGAAAAGGGTCAGGAGGCCAGTCGCGAGATACTGGCCACTGCCATAGCCAGAACGCAAAATTTCAAATTCTGAAAGGAACAGCGCGAAAGGCGGCGCGCCGGCGATCGCCAGGGTTCCCAGCACCAATGCCCACCCCACTAATGGTGCGCGGCTGATCAGACCACGTACCTTGGCAATTTCCTGGGTGCCAAAAACGATGCCCGCGAGTCCCGCAGCGAAAAAGCACAGTGATTTGGTAAAGCCATGGGCGAAGAGCTGGTAGACCGTGCCGCTTTCGTGCGCGGCTGCCCCCAGGCCACAGGCGGTCAGAATGATACCCATGTGTTCGATCGTGGAATAGGCAAACATGCGCTTGAAGTCATGGACCTGCAATAACAGAAAAGCGGCACTCCCAACGGTGATCAGGCCCAGTACCAGGTACCATGCGGCAGGATCGTGGATCTGGGGATTGCTGGCCAGGATGGGGAAGAGGCGCAGGATCATGTAGAGGGCAGCGCTGGTCTCGACCCCGGAGAGCACGGCGCAGACCGAAGCCGGGGCCTGGCTGTGGGCATCTGGCAGCCAGGTATGCATGGGCACCAGTCCGGCCTTAGCACCAAAACCAATCAGCCAAAGGACGAAGGCAAGAAGCAGAAGTGGCCCCGGAATCCTGGGCGCCGCCGCCAGCAGGCCAGCCCAGGTTGGGGGGGTACCTGCGGCATGGGTGGCATAATATAGCAATAGCACGCCGAGCAAAGCGATCATGGCCCCCATGCTGGTCAGCGCCACGTATTTCCAGGCCGCTTCCAATGCTTCGGCACGGTCTTCATAGGCCACCAGGAAGGCCGAGAAGACGGTAGTTAGTTCGATGGCGATCCACATCAGCGCCAAGTTCGCCAGGAGCGGCACTGCCAGGATGACCAGGGCAAAGACATTCATCAAGGGGAAATACTGACGATAACGGGGCGGCGATTCGTTTTCTCGCTGTTCCTGGCGTCGCGCCCAAAGGTAGCCGATGGCATAGAGTGAAGATGTGCAATACACGAAGCTCACAGGTAACAGGTACAGTGCCCCCAGGGGGTCGAGCGCAAAGATCGGGCCCCCGTGCAGGGTCCCATTGGCGGTCACCCAGAGGGCGGCGACGATGGAGAGGGCAAGGGTGCCCAGCGCCGCGACCAGACTGACGTAAGGGGCAAAATCCTGCCGCGGCACGGAGAGCAGGGCGCCTGCCAGGGGAAGTAGCAGAATTAGCGCGGGAAGCCAATCAGCGTTCATGCAGGCGATCCAGTTCGCTGACCCGGGTACTGCCGGTAACGCGACGAATGTTGCGAATGAGAAGGCCAATGACCAGCGCCACGATAGGCACATCCACTGCCGCAGCGATTTCTGCAATTACCGTCAGGTTGTGGACGATGGCAATGGAGCCGAAAAACGCGCCGTTTTCCATCAAGAGTAGCCCCATGAGTTGCGCTACACTCTCGCGGCGAATCGCGACCGTGAAGGCCCCCCAGAGCACCATGATAAGCCCAGTGGGCAGATTCAGCGGAGCAAAGGGGACGCCCTGCAGCAGTGGCAGTGTCGGCGCTACCGCAAACCAGCCGAGCAGGGCGAGCATCGCCGCGGCCAGCACGGTGGTCGGGATGCCGATGACCTGATCCACCTCGCGGCGGCCGTAGACCTCTGCACCGGCTGCCCAGCGCAGTACCAAAGGAACGGCGATCACCTTGGTGACGAAGGTGATGATCGCGACCCAGAGGAGATTGATGGCTTGCAGACTGGCCGCCAGCACCAGGGCAGAGAGCGTGAGTGCAATCGCCTGCCACATGAAGAAACGCAGAGACGCATACATCTGGCGGGCAACCATCGAGCCCAGCCCAAGCACGATAAAGAGAGCGGCAATGGAACCATCCAGGTGGAAGGCAACAGAAGACACTTGCATCAGCCGATCCCCACGAGGCGCACGCTCACGGCAAAAAGGCAGATCACAAAAGCGACCGCCAGAAATTCCGTGATCCGAAACAAACGTAACTTGGCCAGACTCGTCTCGACCAAGGCAAGGACGACAACAAAACCCAACAACTTGAGACAGACGAGCACAATGGCGAGCAGGACATCGAGAGGCTGGGTGGTACTGCTCAAGCCCCAGGGAGTGATCAACACATTGACAAAAATCAGCGCCAGGACCATGAGCTTCATGGCGCCGCCCCATTTCATCAAAGCCGCACTGCTGCCGGAATATTCCAGTCCTTTTGAGTGCCCAATCATGGCGATCTCGACCTTGCCGGCGGGGCTATCCACTGGAATGCGGCCCTCATCTGCCAGAATCAGCAGGAAAAAGGCGAGGATGACGAGGAGATGCGCCGGTTGCAGCATGCTGCCCCAGGATGTCGCCCAGGTGGCGTTGACAACGTAGGGTATGGTGCTGTTGGCCACATAGGAGACGCTGAAGAAGACCATGATGAACACCGGTTCTGCCAGGAAACCGACCATATGGGTGCGGCTGGCACCGACGGCGGCATAAACATTGCCCGTGTCCATGCCGGCCAGGGCCACAAAGAAACCGGCGATGGCCATGAGAAAGCCGACCGCGACCATATCTCCCATGAACGCGAAAAAGAGTGGAAAGGCGGTCACTGCGGGAATCAACAGCACCACAAAGAGGGGCATGACAAAAGCGATCAGGGGTGCGAGACGAAATATCCAGCTGCTCTCTTCTGAAATCACCTCATCCTTGCCGAAGAGTTTCCAGATATCCCGATAGGTCTGCCAGATACTGGGACCCTGTTTGCCCTGAATAATTTCCTCCAGACGATGCAGGATCCCCTCCAAGAGGGGTGAGAAAGCCAGCAGAAATGCCATCTGCACACCGTTGAGCAAAAAATGGCTCAGCACCGGACTCATGAGATCCCCACCTTCAGCCCCAGCAATGCGAGGGCATTGCCGATTGCCATCAAACCCAGGGCCCAGACCCAGCGGCGTCCCTCTACCCAACGGCCCAGGCCGATACCCACCAGCATCAGCACCAGATTGGCCATCAGGAGCGGCAGGTAAATTTGTCGTGGGTACAAAACCGCAGCGCCAAGGGGTAGGCAGGCACCAAGAAAGCTACTGAGGGTAGCGAGGCCGGCAGTGAACCAGGCGCTGTGCAGGGCGCTCAAGCCCAGATCGCTGCGCAGCAACGGTCGCACAGAAGGCTGGTTCAACTGCCGTGCCATACGTGCCAATTCATTGCGCAGGCTGGCGTACTCTGCCACCCACAAGGGAAGAAACCCCGCAGCTGAGCTGAGGATCCCGATGCGCAGGGCTTGCCAGAGATCGAAGGTGCCGGCGAGCATTTTCTGACTGGCCAGTACCAGAGACGTGCAGGTACCGTCGGCCACGCCGAGCACAATGGGGAAGAGCTGTTCCGGCCCAATTCTCATTTACCAGCTCGGTGGCGGTATTCCACCATCCGCTCTCCAACAACGATTTCTTCGATGCCGTGCACGGCAGCCCCGCATTTCTCGATTGCCGCGAGCAGTGCGCTGACATCGATGTTGTCTCCCTCGACATTGATCAAGGTCCCGACGGTTTCCTGGTCGACTTCTTCGACCGAGATATTGAACCCCTCCACCCCAGCCACTGGCTCGATGGCGCGGGCAATGTCGAGAAGACTGGGTCTGGCAAAAGCCTTGTCGACATCCAGTACGAGGCGACGAATCCGCATCAATCCTCCTTGCCGAGCAGCAATCGTTGCTGCCTGGCCGCTTCCCGCACACTGTGCGCGGGATGCTTTTCGAGCAGTGAAAGTGCCTGCAACTTTTCCGCACCGTTGGGCAAGCGGGCGATGGCCTCTACCACCGCCAGACCCTGTACCACATCCACGTCGGACTGCAGGGCACACTCGGCGAGGGGGACGGCGGCCTCTGCCCGGCCCTGATTCTGCAGGCTGAGGATGGCGCCCATGCGCACCTCGGAGTGCGGATTGCGCAGCGCCCAGACCAAGCGATCAAAATAGGGGGTGTTGCGCTCCCACGCCTCGATGTCCCGCCCGCAAGCCGGGCAGATCTGGCTGCCGATGGGAATTTCCGCGTAGCAGAGCGGACAGTAATGGTGGTTCACGGGCAGCCACACTCCGCTTCCCAGCGCAGGATGTGGTTGGCGGGCACCAGCTCTTGCAGGCGCGGCATGACCGCATCCACGGCCTCCGGCTCGTCGAAAAATTCCAGAACCAAGGGGAGATGCACATTCAGTCGCAGCACGTCATCGGCATGGACCGTACCCTTGCTGCCAAAGCCGGCAATGCCACGGAACGCCGTCACCCCATGAACCTTGTATTGGTCATGCAGCATGCGAAAAATCTCTTCCATGAGATTGTGCCCGTCGTGTTTATCACCCTCTTTGATATACACGCGTACTACCGATACCGTCGTCATGCTTCACCTCTCAGATGCTGCGCGAAATCCAGGCACCAGCAAAGGCCGCTGCCACACATAAAAACAGGGAAGAGAACATATACAGTAATCCCTTCACTGGTTCGCCATTTTCGAAGAGCACCAAAGTCTCCAGCGAAAAGGTGGAAAACGTGGTATAGGCCCCCAGGCCCCCGGTGAGCATACCGGTGCGCAATTCTGGGCTCAGGGAAATGCGCTCCAAGGTTTCGAAAAACAGGAATCCCATGATGAAACATCCCATCACATTGATGCTGAGAGTGGCCCAGGGAAAGCTCCGGCCAAACACCGTCTGCACCAGTAGCGACTGTCCATAGCGGGCCCAGGCGCCAAGAATGGCGAAAAGCGCTATGAACCCAAACGTGGCGAACATCTATTTTTTCTCCTTACCATCAACTATAGAAAACACTGGCGAATATGACGATGAGCAAGAGCCCGATATACGCTAAGTAGGCATTCAGTGAACCATTCTGCAGGGCGAGTCCGATGCGGTCTGCCAAAATCTGTGTCAGCCGCACTATGGGACGAAAGAGCCACGGCCCAAAAAATGGTGCCTCGCTGTAATTGAAATGTAGTTCTCGCACAAAATATTCCCGCCCGTGATGTTGCCGCTGCAGATCGTTCGTAGGCCGATACACGAAGCTGTAGAACACCCGCAGGGCATTGGAGAAGGCAAGCGCCGTGACGGCATTTGGTGCCGGCACCTGACGCAGGCCGTGCGCCCAGACCGGTACCCGTCGCCGTCCTTGTTGCAAATGGCCCCAAACGATGAGACCCACGGGCAGCAAGGCAAAGAGCAGCCCTACCAGCAAGAGCAAGGGGGGCGAAATGAAGGCAAAGTGGAAGTGCAGCGGAATGAGAATTGGCCCTTGGGTCATGGCCTGGACGGCTTGGGGGTCAGCTGGCCAGTGGGCAAAGCGCAGCCAGTGCAGGCTCCAGGGCAGGACCACGGCATAGAGCAGGACGAGAAGACCCAGCAGGAGGACGGGCCAGGTGCCGCCAGGACGCCGACGCGCCTCCCCACCGCCCAGGAGTCCGACGCCAAAGACCTTGATCATGGTCGCCAGGGCGATGGCGGCGGTCAGCGCCAGTCCGGCTCCGCTCAGGGCAAGGGCAATCCGTGCGGCGGTATTGTGTAAATGGAAGTCCTGAAAGACGGTCTGAAAGAGATACCACTCGCCGGCAAAACCAGCGGTGGGGGGCATGGCGGCCAGACTCATGGCCCCTAGCACCGCCCCGAAGCCCAGAGTCCAGGGGGCCAGGGCAAGGATCCGGCTTTGCGCGATCTGATAGTCACCCTTGACGTCGGCAGCACGATCGGCAGACAGCATCATGCTGCCCTTGGCAAGGCTATGGCCCCCCAGATGAATCAGGGCCACGGTCCAGGCCAGGGTGCTCAGTGCGACAAAGCCCTCGGCGCGAAAGAGCGAGGCAGCACCCAGCGCCACCACTGCCAGGCCGGCATTCTCTGCCGTCGAAAAGGAGAGCAGACGACGCCAATCATCCTGCTGAAAGGCGTAGAGAATAGCGAGGATGGACGATACGGTACCGACGGCGACGAGCAGGATGCCCGTGCTGGTGGCCGAGCCGACGGGTAGCCAGTCGAGGATGGCCCGTCCAAGGGCAAAAAAAGCCACATTCAGCACGATGCCGGAAAGCAGGGCTCCGGAAGCGCCGGTGCCGCTGCCATAGGCTCCGGGATACCATTCGTAGAAGGGCAGAAGGCCCAGTTTCGCGCCAAAACCAATGATAAAGAGCACGGCAATGCCAAAGGCAGTATTGGGGTACTGCGCCCAGCTTGCGGCCCAGGTGGAAAACTGCGTATCGCTGGCGCCAAGCAGCAGCACGCAGAGTAGCAGCGCCACTGCCCCGATCTCCAGCAAGGCCAGCATGTAGAGATTGGCCAGCCCCGAACGTGCCACGGCCTCGCCGCGATCCGCCAGCAACAGAATGGCCCCGCCAAAGCTGAGGAATTCCCAGGCGATCAAAAAGGCGATGCCTTCCTGCAGGCCGGCCACGCCAAGACTGCCCAGCAAGGCAACTGCGGCGCCGGCATACCAGAGGTGCGGGCGGCGCGCCCGGCAAGGCGAAAGAAAGGCCGCAACGGCCGCCAGCGCCCCAAAAAAGAGCAGCCAGGCCGCCGCCGGTTGCAGCATCCAGCTCACCAGCTCCGCGCTCAAGGGCCAGAGCACTGCCGCTTGCTGGGACTGGGGTAAGGCCAGGGCGCTGCCTACCACAATGGCAATGCTGCCGGCCAGCACCGTCAGCCGTGCGAGAACCGTCAGACGCAGCAGCCCCAAGGGAATCGTCAACAGAAGGAGTAGGACGGCGATGGCAAAACTAGTCAGCATAATGGCCTCCTTCTACCCGCTGCGGCTGCCGCTCCAGGAGCAGAAGCAGGGCATGGATGAGCGCCGCCGGATTGGGCGGGCAGCCGGGCAGCCAGACATCTACTGGCAGCACGCCATCCAGACCATGCCCGCCGGCATAGCCAGCATCCATAGGTGCCCCGGAGACTGCACAGGCGCCGACAGCGAGTACCATGCGAGGCTCCGGCATGGCCTCCCAGGTAGCCAGCAGGGGGTTACGCATGGGGGCGGTCACCGGTCCGGTTACCAGCAGTAGATCGGCAAAGCGGGGCGAGGGGGTGAAGAAGATCCCCAGGCGATGCAGGTTATAAAAAGGATTGTCGAGGGCGCCGATTTCCGACTCACAGCCATTGCAGGAGCCGGCATCCACGTGCTTGATGTGCAGACTGCGCCGCAGGCTGCCCACCACTTTGTTTTGCAAGTCCTTGGCGGCAGGGCTGCTTAGCGTCGCTTGCCAGTGCAGATCCTGGCGGTCGCGCACGGCAAAGGCCCAGTCCCCCGAGGGCAGCATCGCCTCCTGTGGGCAAGCCTCGACACAGGCCTGGCAGACGATGCAGCGCCCGTAATCCATGCTCATGCCGTCGTCTTCGCGGTGAATGGCTGCCGTTGGGCAGACATCGGCGCAGGCCTGACAGTCCGGCACGCAGCGCTCCGGTTGCCAGCGGGGCATCCCCAGCACTCCCTCCTGACCGTCTGGCCCACGGGCTGGCCATTGGGTGTTGGCACGACCGTTCTTGATTCCTGTCCAGGTCCAGAATGGCATCTCGTCCCCCTAGCGATCGCAACCAGCAATGGTCAAACCAAAACTGGCCTCATTGATGGCATAGTCCATCAGGTTGGTGTCGTGTACGGTGAGGGGAAAGACCCGCCAGTTGGAAAATGATGGCGACTTGATCTTCACCCGTTGTAGTTTCCCCGCACGGATACGCACGGCATAGAGCAGGGAGCCGCGTGGGCTTTCTGCCCAACCCAGCCCCGCCTGCTCGCCATCGGGGATGGCAAAATCGGCGCGCACGGGCCCCGGCTTGAGGCGGCCCGCTGCCTGCACGATCAACGCCAGCGCCTCGCGCAGCGATTCGGCACGTACCTCGGCACGGGCCATGGCATCGCCTTTTTCGCGCACCGGCACGTTGAAGCGCAGTTTGTGGTAGGCAGCATAGGGATGGTCACGGCGCAGATCCCGATCCAGGCCGGAGGCGCGCGCCACCGGGCCGGTCGCTCCCTGATCGAAGGCGGCTTGCTTGGGCAGCACCCCCGTACCCATGAGGCGATCGAGGTGAGTGGCAGTATCGTGAAGGTCTTGCAGGTAGGCATCGGCTTCGTAAATGAAGGTCTCCAGATCGCCGTCCAGATGCTCGGCAGCGAGATCGCGGCGCAATCCGCCAACGCAGAACAGCCCACGCAGGAAACGTGAGCCGGTGAGCTTGCCGTTCAGCTGTTTGACCCGCTCTTCGAGTAGCAGACCGGTGGCCGAGCCCACCTTGAGCGTCGTGGTTTTGGCGAGCAGCCCGAAGAAATGGAGATGATTATAGAGGCGCTCCAGCTCCACGATGATCACCCGCAACAACTGTGCCCGCCACGGCACTTCGATGCCCCAGGCTGCCTCGACCGCTTGGCAGTAGGTCAAGGCATGGCAGGCGCTCCCCACGCCGGATACGCGCTCGGCGAGGAACACCGCCGACTCCGCGGACATGCCCTGAAAGCGCTTTTCCAGGCCACGATGCTTGTAAAAGAGGCGCGGGTGATAATGGAGGATTGCCTCGCCGATATACGAGAAGTGGAACTCTCCCGTCTCCACGAAATCCGCCCGCACCGGCCCCCAATAGAGATCCTGCACCTGATCGTTGGCAATCTCGGGCATGGTGGGGGATGCGTAGGCGCCGGTGATGCTTTCACCGCTGTATTGCGGGCCAAGGGGTGCTGCGGCGAGCTGGTAGCCCTCGTGAATCACGAGGGGATAGGGTTCGGGATGATCAAGGAACTCGACCCCTCCCAGTTCCTGCATCTCTCGCTCGTACCAGCCGAGCAGCGGGACCAGCTTCGCCAGGGAAGGGATCTGCTGTGAGGCACGCAGCTCCCAGAGCAAAAACTGGGGGTTCCCCGGACGGCTGAGCAGATAGCGCAAGACGCAGACATCGTCCTCTTCCCAGTCATGCCAGGCCATGAGGAAGCGCATGCCTTGCTGCAGACAGTCCTGCGCACGGCTTTCGAGGGCGTCAGCCGTGATCTCGTGGACTTCGAGTTGAGGAGTGAAGGGAGACGTTCTCATGGCGCCACCGCAAAGGCATGTTGAAAAAAGGTCCAGAGGCCATTGGGCCACCACAGGCCAAGCACCAGTATGGGCACGAAGGCAAGCAGCATGGGCAGGATGTTCCACAGCGATAACTTGAGGGTCGGTTCCTTGCCGGGTTCTGGCTCTGGACCCCAGATCATGCGCCGAAAGTGATTCAGGAAGGCGGTAAAGATGAGGATCAGCAACACTGCCATTACCCATACGGCCCAAGGGTTAGCGCTCAGTATGCCGCCACGCAGGATGGTGATCTCCGACAAAAAGAGACCAAAGGGCGGCGCCCCGGTAATCGCCACCGCCCCCAGCAGCCAGACCCCACCGGAAAAGGGATAGTAGCGCAGGATCCGGCGCATCTGGCTCATCGACTTGCTTTCGTAAGCGCGCATCATGTTGCCGGCACCGAAGAACATCAGGGATTTGGTCAGTGAGTGGTTGATCATGTGGTACATGGCCCCGGCGAAGGCGATCGGTCCGCCAAAGCCAAAGCCCATGGCCAACACGCCCATGTGCTCCAGGGAGGAATAGGCGAGCATGCGCTTGGCGCCATCCTGGCGCACGATGAAGAGCCCCGCTACTGCCAGAGAGATGACCCCCAGGACCAGCAGCGCCGTGTGGCTCATAAGGCTATACCCCCCGGCGTCGACGATGGAAAGGAAACGATAAATGCCGAGCAGGGCAATATTGAGCAGTGCGCCGGAAAGCATCGCCGAGGCAGGGGCCGGACCTTCGCTGTGGGCATCGGGGAGCCAGGTATGCATCGGCGCGAGACCCACTTTCGTTCCAAAACCGACGAGGGTGAGCAGAAACGAGAAAAACAGCAGCGCTTCTGGCACCTTTGGAGCCGTCAGGCGCAGGTTCTCCCAGGTGAGGGCATAGGTGGGTCCGAGGGTAAAGGTCCCGCCCCAATAAAAGAGGATGATACCGAGCAGGGCCAGGGCCAGACCCGCGGAGACCACGATCAGATATTTCCAGGCCGCCTCGATGCACTCCGCCTCGCGTTCGAAGCCCACCAGAAAGGCGCTGACGATGGTAGTAAAATCGATGGCGATCCAGAAAATGCCCGGGTTGTTCATCAATGGCGCGATCAGCATGGTCAGGGCGAAACCCGCCTGCAGCGCGTAAAATTTGTGCAGACGCGGTCTTTCCTCCGGTAGCAGGCGCATGTAGCCGATGGCATAGATCGAGGCCAGGAGATAGACGACGCCGACGCAGAAGAGCACCCAAGCCCCCAGTGGCGTAATGAGGATATACTGGTCGGCGCTGACTACGGCATTATTCGGGGCGGCGACCAGAATTGTCAGGGTCAGGCCGAATACCACCAGGGCGCTGGCCAGATTGAGGAACTCTCCCCAGCTAGGGCGGCGAATGGCGAGCATGGCAATAATCGCCAGCGATGGCACGATCCACAAGGCGGCGATCAGGGCATTGAAGTCGACCATGCTTAGCCCACCAGTTTCTGCAGGCCGCGGCTGCTGGTGGTCCCGGCGTGACTTTGCAGGAAGCGGACCAGCATGCCAAAGGCCATGACGATGGTGACCAGATCGAAAATGATGACCAGCTCCAGCAGTGCCGGCATGCCAGGAACGATGATCTGCGAGCCGAGAAAAATGCCATTTTCGATGACCAGCAGGCCGAGAATGTGACTGATGGCCTCGGAGCGCAGAATCATCATCAAAAAGCCGATCAATTTCAGGCTGAACATGCAGGTGAGCGCCAGTACCGCGATGTTGTCGGTGAGATGCAGGGAAACGCCGAGCTGTCGCGCCACCTCATAGGAAAAAATCACCAGGGCCGCCCCCAGGAGCATGCTCGACGAGGGCTTGAGTAAGGGGGTGAATTCGCGATTGATGTGCAGGCGTTTCACCAGGCGCAGGACCAGATAGGGCAGGAGGCTGCCGCGAAAGAGCGCCGACAGGGCAGCGATGATATAGAGCTCCGGGTAGTGTCCGTAGTAGCCGATGGAGGCCGAGATGGCGGCGATTACCCAGGACTCGGCGGCAAAGGCATAGACATGATTTTTCAGCCAGTGCGAACCGAGCATCACGAAAGACAGCACCAGGGCGAGGATGGCGAGCAGACTGAACAGCGACGTTGCCAGGGGGCCTAGATGGAAGATCAGCATGGCAGGCTCCTAGAGTTGGTCCGCCACAATGGCGAGTACGGCAAAGAGAAAGGACAGGGCCAGCGGCTCCTGGTAGCGATAGAAACGCAGGCGCGACTGCACCGTATCCACCATCACCATGAACAGCCCCACGGCGCCATATTTCGCCAGGATGACCAGCAGGGCCAGCAATACCGAGCCAAAGTCCCCGCTGACCGACAGGCCCCACGGGAAGAGAAAGACATTCAGAAAGATGGTGTAGAGGATGAACTGCTTCATCCAGCTCGCCCACTTCAGTAGCGCCAGTAGCGGCCCGGAGTATTCCAGTATCCGCGCCTCGTCGATCATGTAGATTTCATAGGGGATGGTGGAATGGATGGGTAGACGGTCGGTTTCTACCGTCAGCAGGATGATGAAGGCGAGGACCAGAAAGATGTGGGCCGGGCTCCAGTACGCCACTGGACTCTGTGCCAGCAGGTGATTGGCGACAAAGGGCAGCATCGAATGATCGAGAAAGGTGATGCCGACAAAGACCAGGATCAGCGTCGGCTCCGCCAGGATGCCCAGCATCACCGCCCGGCTCGATCCCAGACCGCCAAAGGGCTGGCCGGTGTCGAGCCCGGCGAGCAAGATGAAAAAGCTCCCCAGGGTCAGGATCAGACCGCCGCCGAGGATGTCTCCCATATCGGAAAGGGGCAGAGGAAAATTGGTCAGCACCGGGATGAGCATGGGCACGATCATCATCGCCACGAAAGCCACCACCGGCGCCCAGAAGAATACCCAGGTTGCCGTTTCCGGCACCAGCTGCGTTTTGTGGAAAAGCTTCCAGAGATCCCAATAGGGTTGGAAGATGGAAGGACCTTGGCCGCGCTGGACCTTCTCTTCCATCTTGACGATGAACCCGTGCAGGAGAGGCGAGAGCAACAGGACCGTCAGGACCTGCGCCACCTGCAAGAAAATATCCTTCAACGTGCACCTCCCCCTGCCTACAGAAGACAATCTACCACCCCATTTTGCGGGGATGTGGTAGAAGTCATTAGCCACGGGGGCGGTTCGAGGCGGACTTCATCGCCTTTTTTTATAAGGTAGGCGAGAGCGGAAGATTTGTCAATTTCGCGGTAGCTTTGGCTTGTATGCCACTGTAAGGCTGCTGCGTGCTCGTCAGTCTGTCTATTGTCATATAAAAATAATATATGGCTTACGCATGAAGGAAACCATATTGGAATTCGAATCTTGCCAAGTTTTGCCAAGGAACCCAGAACTGGGCCATGAGCACGATGAACATCTCGCTCCCGGAAACGCTGAAGTCCTTCGTGGACGAACAGCTCAGCCAGCGCGGCTATGGCAGGAGCAGGCCAACCGGGATGTGGACGCGGCTGTCGCCTTGGTCAGTCTGACGGATATTCGAAGCCCTCATCCCCTCTCAAAACGCCCAATGACCAGAAGCGAAAAAAGCAGACTGCAAAAAGAGCGCAGCGGCACTGAGGGTCAGGGCGACGTAGCCCCAGCGAGGACGCCATTGCCAGAGCTGGCTACCGAGTAAAAAGAGCGGCAAATTCAGATACAAGAGCCGGTACGTGGAAACCGGTCCCTGGGAAGCTCCCTGAAACCACAGGTAGGCGCCCACCAGCACCAGCGCAATCCAGGCCCAGGCCCAGGCGCGACGCCAGACGAAGTAGAGCAGCCCGGCGAGGTTGATGGCCAAGACGCTCGCATTCATCAAAAAGTACACCGAACGCGCCGGATTGAGGGTGGTGACTTCTCCCGCCAGCGCCTGCCAGAGGGGCGTGTAGTCGGCGCCAGAGAAGGGGTACAGGTGGACAATGTTGGTGAGCTTTTGCAGCGGCGATAGTTCACCCAGGTACGAAGCGTGGCCATGGATGAAGGCGAGTGGCGCAGAAAAAATCACATACTGATACACGATGAAGGCTATGAGCCCGCTGCTGGCAAACAACCCCAGGAGCACTGACCCCCCCAAGCTCCGCCAGGACCGTTCTTGCCAACGCTGCCAGGCCAATATTGAGCAAAGGGCAAAGGCAAAGAACACCATCAGCGGGCCGCTGGCGCTGCCCAGGCCCAGCCAGAAGGCAGTCAGAGCTGGTCTTTCCCTGTGCCAGGCAAGCAGTGCTAGGAGTGCCAGGACATTCATCAGGCCCGTGGGGTAATCGCTGGCAAAGAAAAAGGCCGCCGGAGAGAGGGCGTAGAACCAGGTGGCAGCATTGGCTGCAGGCTCTTCCAGATTCTCGCGGGCGAAGCGATGGAAGAGGAAGATCGACAGGACTCCGCTTCCCGCCGCCAGCCAAATGCCGATATTGGCCAGCGCGAAAAAGGGCAGGATCTTGCCCAGCACTGCCAGGATCAGGGAGTACAGGGGAAAAAACACGATGTTCTGCCCCGCCGGCGAGCCTGGCACATATTGGTATCCGTGCTGCGCAATATCCAGATACCACTTGGCATCCCAGTTGACGAGGCTCGCCGCCAGCGGCCCGGGCACCGGATCGAGACCGCGGCTGAAAAAATAATAGCCGCAGAACACCCCGAACCAGATCAGCAAAGCGGTGACGAAGTTGATGCGTAGACGGGGAAGGAGGTCGCGATAGGTCGAGAGCTTCGGGATCTTCATCCGGACGTACAGGCTTTCTCGGCTTCCAGTATGGGAAAGTATGCGACTATGCAGTATCTGCCCGGCGCTGCCAACCGGGTTATTGTCCCAGGAACAGCGGAAACAGGAGCCAGCCGAGACCGAGCAGCAGCATTCCCGCAGCGGCATACAAGCGCAGGATGGCAGGTTGCCAGAGCGCCAGACTGCGTTGCTCGTGCGGGTGACGCCAGAGACTGGGCAGGTAGTAGGCGAAGGACAGGGCGCTGCCCAGGATGAGCACGATGGCAAGACCCCAGACCTGGGCGTGGATATCGGCTACCAGGACGCCAAGTTTCACAAAAAAGCCCAGGCTCGGTGGCATCCCGGCAAGGGACAACAGGCTCACGGCGAGCAGTCCTGCGGCCAGCGGTGCCTGCTGGCGCAGGTGACGCCAGGGAATTTCGTCAGTTCCCTCAGGCAGGCTGAGCAAAGGGCCAAAAATCCCCATATGCATCAGACCGTAGACCACGGCATAGAAGGTGGCGATGATCAGGCCCAAGGGGCCAGCGGCGAGGGCAGCGAAAAAATAGCCGGCGTGCGCAACCGCCGAGTAGCCGAGCAGGCGGCGGAAAGAAGGGGTACGCCAGGCAAGCAGGTTGCCGATGACCATGCTGAGCACCGCCAGGGCCAGATAGGGCAGGAGCCAGGTGCCAGAGACCCCGGCCAGATTGATCAGCACTCCCATGATGGCGACCTTGCCCACCGCCCCCAGGTACAGCACCGCCGGGGTTGGCGCGCCGGCATAGATATCCGCCACCCAGGCATGAAAGGGGGCGACCGCCAGCTCAAAGCCGAGGGCGGCGAGCAGCAGGATAAAGCCCAGGCGCGCCGCGAAGGTACCGTTGATCGGTCCCAGCGGTGGATTCAGGGCGAGGTCACCATTCCCCAGGTAGATCAGGGCGATACCCAGGGCAAAGAGGGCCGAGGCGAGGGCTGCCAGCAAGGCATATTTCATCGCGGCCTCAAGGGCGCGGGACGAAGAGCCGGGCCAGACAAAGAGCGCAAAGAACGGCAGGACCTGCAACTCCAGGCCGATGAACAGCCCGATCAGTTCATCACTGCCCACCAGCAGGAGCGCTCCCAGCAGCACACTCAAGCAAAGTCCGGTAAAGGCCCCAGGCATGCGTTGCAGCAAAGGATGACGGGCCAGTAGCAGAAAGAGCATGGCACTGGCCAAACCCAGATAGGTGCCGAGGATCGTGGCGCTACTGTCCCAGTAGAAACCCTGGCCCAAGTCGAGGCGACCATGCAGCACCAGGGCAGCGGCGCCGAGGCTGCCCAGCACCCCCCAGTACGGGGCGAGACGGCCGAGGCGCGGGTGCAGGTCGAAGAAAAAGGCCAGGAGGGCGGCAATGGCAACGGCGATCGGCGCCCACAGCGTCGCACTAATGACCATGCGCACCCCCGATCAGCAATGGGCTGTGTACCGGCAGGAGCTGAGCAAAATCGCTGAGCAGGGTCTGGCTCCCCAGGCCCAGATAGAGGCTTGCCGCGCCCAGGAGCAAAAAAATCCACCATTCCCGCTGAGCGAGGTCGGCAATCTGCGCCGGCAGTCGCGGATTGATCTGTCCGAGCATGCTGCGTTCATAGGCGCGCAGAAAGACCACCAGGTTGACGATCATGCCCAGGGTGGCGATACCCGCCCAAAGCGGCAGGACGCGGAAACTGCCGAGCAGGGTCAGGAACTCACCAGGAAAGTTCCCCAACCCGGGCAGGCCCAGGGCCATCAGGAAAAACAGCAGGGTCCAGGCACCGAAGCGTGGCATGCGCCGGAACAGTCCACCCAGACCCTCCCAGTTGCTGCCAAGGCCACGCGCCTCGAGTACTGCCAGCACGGTAAAGAGTCCGGCGGCGAGGACGGCATGGGCGATGCTCAGAAAGAGCGCGCCGCTCCACGCTTGCTCCTGTAGGGCGAAGATTCCGAGGGCAACGAGGTTCATGTGGCTGACACTGCTATAGGCAACGGTCTCGCGCAGCTCGCTGGTGCTGAGGGCGAGGAAGGCGCCGTAGAGGGTGCCGATGGCTGCCAGGATGATGCCGGCGGGACTGAAGAGTAACGCTCCCCGGGGCAGCAGGGGCACGGCCCAGTGCACCAGCCCATAGACGCCTGCCAGCACCGTCGCCCCGGAAAGAAAGAGGGCGGCAGCGGGAGCGCTTTGCACATAAGCTCCGCGTGCCCAGCCGTGCAGAGGAAAAAGAGGGAGCTTGACTCCGAGCCCCGCCAGCATCCCCAGAAAGAGCAGCAGTTGGATCTGTCCGGAGAGGTCACTCCCACTCAACTGGATCCAGGAAAAATCATAGATACCGGTATTGTTGCCGCGATTGAGGTAAATGGGCAGGACTGCCAGCAGCAGAAACAGCGAGGCGGTTACCGTATACAGTAGAAAGGTCAGGGCGGCGCGTCGGTCTTTTTTGCCGCTGCGCAGGATCAACCAGGCCGCCGCCAGGGCGACGATCTCGTAAAAGATGTAGAAGCCGAGGAAATTGTTGGCAAAATAGGTGCCCATCAGGGCGCCCTGCAGCACCGCCAGAATCCGTGCCAGATGCAGATATTCGTCGTGGTGCCACTGCACGGCTAGGGCGACGGGCAAGAGCAGGGCGGTCGTTAGGGCAAAAAGATCCGCGAGGGGATTGGCCTGCAGCTGCCACAGGGCGCCGAGGAGGGGAAGATGAATGGCCGCCACGGCGGAAGGATCGCCCGCCAGTAGGGGAATGCAGAGCAGGATCTCCGCCAGCGCGCCCGCAATCGTCAGGGCACCGGCCGAGCGCTGCGCTAGGCTCAGCCACAGGGCGATGCCCCAAGGTAGCAAGACGAGCAGCGAGACGATCATAGTGGCCAGCTCCAGATCAGCAGCAGGAGGAGCAGGAGCCCGGCAATCATGCTCACGGCATACCGGCTTGCCAGTCCATTTTCTCCGCGGGCCAGGGCATAGGCCGACAGGCGCAGGCCGTCGCGCAGCCCTCCCTGGGCCAGTCCCTGCACACCCAGGTTCTCGACGCCACTACGTAGGAATCTGCCAAGGGCGTAGAAAGGGGCAGGGAAAAGGCGCAGGATCGTGCCGTCGATCCACCAGCCGCTGGCCAGAAACCGCCAGCGACTGAGACCGCGTCCGGCACGCTCGCGCCGTGCTGCCCAGTAACCGAGTGCGATACCGAGGAAGGTGGCCAATGCCCCCACCAGGGTCAACAAGCCTCCCTCCAGCCCGATCGGGCGCGGCGGGAGTCCCAGCTCGGGAGCCAGCCAGTGCACCCAGAGGTGAGGCCCAGGCCAGCCGGGTGGAAACTGCAACCAGCCAATGCCAATGCTTGCCGCCGCGAGGAGGGCCAGCGGGATCTTCATCCCCCAGCCCATCTGATAAGGCACTTCCAGTTCCGAGGGCTTGCCCTCGAAGACCAGAAAATACAGACGGAAGGCGTAACCCGCCGTCAATACCGCGCCGCTCAAGCCGAGGGCGTAAGGAACGCCACCGCCCGCTACCAGGAAGCTCGCGTTGATGATCGCGTCCTTGCTGTAGAAGGCCGCAGAAATCAGAGGCACGGCGGCGAGCGCAAAGACCCCGGCGAGAAAGGTCCAGCGCAGGAAGGGCTGGCGGTATTTGAGCCCGCCCATATGGCGGATGTCGTGATCGTCGGCGTAGATCAGGATGATGGCGCCGGAGGCCATGAACAGTAGGGCCTTGAAACAGCCATGCACGAGCAGGTGAAAGAGCCCGAGGCTGGGGGCACCGATGCCCACACCCATGAACATATATCCCAGCTGACTGATGGTGGAATAGGCGAGGACGCGCTTCACGTCGACTTGTGCCAGACCGCAGGAGGCAGCAAAAAAAGCGGTCCAGGCGCCGAGCACGGCAATAGCCTCGAGCATGCCGGGGACGGCAGCAAAGAGTCCCAGCAGACGGATACAAAGGTAGACCCCGGCGGTCACCATGGTCGCCGCGTGGATCAGCGCGGATACGGTGCTGGGGCCGGCCATGGAATCCGGCAGCCAGATATGGAACGGGAACTGCGCCGATTTCGCATAGGCGCCGATCAGGATCAGGATGCTTGCCGCCAGCAAGAGGGCAGGCGCAGGATGCGCCGTGACCAGAGGTAGAAGGGTACTGATGCTCAGGGTATGGTACTGGGCAAAGAGCAAAAAGATGCCCAACAGCAGTGTGGTATCGCCAATGCGGGTGACGACGAAGGCCTTGCGCCCCGCCCAGGCATTCTCCGGTTCGCGGTACCAATGCGAAATCAATGCATAGGAACACAGACCCACGGTCTCCCAGCCCAGATAGAGCAGCAAGAGATTGTTCGCCATGGTCAGGATGAGCATGCCGGCAACGAAGAGATTGAGATAGAAATAGTAGCGTCGCTCGCCGTAGTCGCCGCGCAGATATTGCTGCGAAAACAGGTGAATCAGAAAACCGACGAAACTGGCGATGGAGATCATCACCAGGCTCACGTCATCCACCCGCAGGGTCAGATCCACGCGAAAATCGCCCACCGCCATCCAGGTCCAGAGCCGGTCGAGCAGGGCGGGCTCGGCGCCCGGGCCGAGCCAGATAGCGAGTACCACCAGAGAAGAAAGTAAGGGCATGGCGGCGGCCAGGCGTCCACACCGGCGCGGCCCGAGCCGTTCGCCAAAAAGGGCGTTGATCAGGGCGCCGAGCAGGGGAAAGCCCGGGATGAGAAAGAGCCAGTCAGTCATCCTGCTTCTCCCGTTCGCGCAACATGCGCAGGCCATCGACGTTGAGGGTGCCGAGCTCCCGGCGGATGCGCAGCAGCAGGGCGAGGCTTGGCGCCAGGGCCGCGCCGCTCAAGGCCATGATGAAGAGCGCCAGCACCTGACCGCCGATGGCGTGCCAGCGGGCACCCCCCGCCAGGGCTACCAGCAGGGCGGCGTTGAACAGCAGTTCTACCCCGAGCAGCCAGAAGACCAGGCTACGGCGCAGCAGGATCAGGGCCAGACCCACAAAGAAGAGCAGGGCGGCGGCAGCCAGGGCGATCTCAATCATGGTCTTTCTCCCCGGCATGCAAAACCAGTACCGCAGCAATGACCACAAAGAGCAGCACCGCTGCCGCTTCGCTCCACCACAGGTTGGGACCGAAGAGGGCGCGCCCCAGCAGGACCGGCCCCAAGGCATGGACCGCAGCGGTGATGGGTTGCTGCTGCCAGAGCAGGGCCGCCAGCGCCAGGGCGAAGGCCAGTAGCAGCAGGGCGCCAAGGGGCCAGCCGCTACGCCAACTTTGCCGGACGGCGGCGGCCCGGGCCTCGGGTCCGATGAGCATGAGGGTAAAGAGAAACAGCACCAGGATGGCACCCAGATAGAGCAGGATCTCCATCGCCGCCAAAAAGGGCGCACCGAGCAGATAAAAAAGGATGGCGAGGATGCCCAGGGCGGCGGCAACGGCGATCACCCCGTACATGGCGTCGCGCAACAAGAGCACCCCCAACAGCAAGGCGGCAAGCACGACGAGCAAGAAAAAGCCGAGGAAGATCATGGCAGGTTGCTCCGCGGATCGCAGTTTCTCGGCTCGGGGAGGGCTTGGGTGCGCACGCCGGCGTGGTCGTAATAGCGGTATTCTGGATGCTTGCCGGTGCCGTCGATGAGCAGGGCCTCTTTGTGGTAGACGAAATCACCACGTTCGGTCTTGGCAAAGGCGAATTCCGGCGAAAGCTGGATCGCTACCGTCGGACAGGCCTCCTCACAGAGTCCGCAGTAGATACAGCGGGCAAAATTGATGCGAAAGCTCTGCGCAAAGCGGCGACCATTCGGGCGATCTGCCCCTTCCAGGGCAATGCAGTGCGTTGGGCAGACCGCCGAACAGAGTTCGCAGGCCACACAGCGTTCCTCGCCATCGGGATCGCGGGTCAGGATCGGGCGCCCGCGCCAGCGCTCTCCCAGTTTGGGCTGCTGCTCCGGATATTCCAGGGTGTCCCGGCGCCGAAGCTGTCGCAGGGTCGTCCACAAGCTCGCCAGTAGGCCGTGCCACAGTCTCATAGCGTCCCCCACAGGGCGGCGGCAATGGCCGTCAGCAACAGATTGAGGATGGACAGTGGCAGCAAGGCGTTCCAGCCCCAATGCAGCAACTGGTCGTAGCGTGGCCGAGGCAGGCTGGCGCGCAGCCAGAAAAAGATGCCAATGATGAAGCCGGTCTTGAGCAACATCCACAACCAGCCCGGCAACCAGGGACCGCTCCAGGCACCCAGATAGAACAGGCTGATCAGGGCGGCGATGAGCACGAGCCCAAGATACTCTCCCAGGAAGAAATAGCCGAAGCGCATCCCCCCATATTCGGTGTGATAACCGGCGACGAGCTCACTCTCTGCCTCCGCGAGATCAAAGGGCAGACGCTGGGTCTCGGCAATGCCGGCAATGAAAAAGATCAGAAAGCCCAGTGGCTGATAGACGATCAGCGGCACCGGCTGACCCGCCGCACCGAGCCCCTGCAAGGCGAGACTGCCGGCCAGCAGGACCAGGGCGAGCAGGGCAAGGCCCATGGGCAGTTCGTAGCTGATCAGTTGGGCCACGGCACGGATGGCACCATAGAGGGCAAACTTGTTGTTGGACGACCATCCTCCAAGAAATACCCCGTAGACGTGCAGGGAGCTCAGGGCTAGGATAAGCAGAAGACCGATCTCCCAGTCGCCCGCCCAAGAAATGCTCGGGGCTATGGGAAGCACGGCAAAGCCCGCCAAGGCACTGAAGGCGACCAGAATTGGGGCTGCGCGATAGAGCAGGCCGCTGGCAAAGGGCGGGACGAAATCTTCCTTGCAGAGCAGTTTCAGAGCGTCGGCCAAAGCCTGTCCAATCCCCAAAGGTCCCAGGCGGTTGGGCCCCAGACGATTTTGCAGCAGGCCCAGCACACGCCGTTCGGCAAAGACGAGAAAGCCGGCGATGCCCAGCAGCACCAGCAGGGTGACGAACATGGCGACGATTTGCGCAAAGAGCAGCATCAGTCCAGCCACTCCGGATTGACGCCGTCGCCCGGACGCAGACCCAGGAAAACGAGTTCGGCGCGCGGGATGGCGAGGACCTCTGCCGCCATGTCCGGTAGTTCGCGTAGCGGCAGGGTCCGGCTCGTGCCATCGACGGCGCGGAGTCGCACCTGTCGCGCATCTTGCTGCCCGGGAGCGATCCAGGCAGCACTGGCGGGTGCTAGGCTGTGCAGTTCCCGCGCGCCGTTGGCGAGCTCTTCCTCGCTGTAATGGCTGAAGCGGCAGACGCTCCAGCCTTGGTCCGTGGCGCGGGGTGGGGGCGCCGAGTGCAGACGGAAGCGGGCGCGCAGCTCTTCCGGCAAAAACACGCCAGGGTCCCCCGGCCGGGGCGCAGAGCGCAGCAGAAAATCACGGTAGAAGCGCAGGCGCTCCTGCCAGCGTTCGGAAAGCTCGAGGCGCTCGGCAAGGGCGCGACAGAGCTCTACGGGGCTGGGCAGGAGCTCCTCGCGCAGGGCGCCCCCCGCCGCCAGTGGGAACGGCCCCAGCTCCGGGCGCCAGTGGCGCTCTTCCCGTGCCGGGGTGTAGGCCACTGCCGCCGCTTGCAGCCGCCCCTCGCCGTTGTAGTACAGCCCCGACCGCTCGCTCAACGCCGCGCAGGGCAGGCTCAGCCAGACATCGTCCCAGGACAGGCTGCGGCGGTGATCGATGAGGCTGAGATCGATGTCGCCGTGGCTCCGCCACCAAAGCCCATCCATTTCCTGCGGGTCCTGGCCGAGGGCCAGCAGATGGTCATAGTCGTTCCCGGCAAGGGCAGTACGCAGACGGCTGGCGTGACCATCGACGGCGTAAAAGGAGGCGCCCGGAAGGTTGCCCTGGCGATAGACCGGCAGGATGCCACTGCCATCCGGCCAGGTGCCGATTTCCCGGCGCAACAGGTGCAGGAGTTCGGGCCCCACCGACTCGCTGTCGATGAGCAGCAGGAAAGGCCGATGATGGCGCTGTCCGAGCCATTCCCAGGCAGCATCGAGCAGATCCGCCGGGGGTAACAGACGATCCTCGCCAGCCAGCGCTGTCAGTGGACTGGGCAGGCAGCGCAGGAGGCTGATCGCTGCGCCGCGGTCGTGCGCCTCGCGCAGAAACAGGGGCAGGGTGGGCGCGACCCGCTCCACCGCGCCGATGACGAGAATCTCTGCATAAGCGGAAATCCTGGCCGGTGCCGGCGGGTGTGGTAGGGCCAGGATCTCGCGCGCCTTGGCTTCCTCCCAGGGCTCGAAAAAGGCAGCGAAGGGGGCATCGAGGACACGCGCGAGGGCAAAGAGGGCCAGATTGCTGTCGAGATCCTCCCGCGGCGAGCCGAGGAAGGCGCTACGCCCTTCCGCTAGGCGTGCCGCAAGTCGGTCGAGGACGCTGTCGACATCCTGGCGGCGCCCCCCGGCCTGGGCCTGCCGCGGCCGATCCTCGGCGGCGACGTAGCGAAAGCCATAGCGGCCGCGGTCACAGAGAAAATGCGGATTGATTTCGCCATGGGAGCGCTGGCGGACGCGCCGCAGGTGGCCGCGGGCGGCACCGGGTCGGGTATTGCAGCCGATACTACAGTGTGGGCAGATGCCGGCGCTTTCCTCCAGATCCCAGGGGCGCAGGTAGTCCTGATGGTAGACCTTGTCGGTAAACACCCCGGTGGGGCAGACCTCGGCGAGATTGCCGGCGAGGGGGCTTTCCAGTGGGCCATCCTCCAGACGACCGAAAAAGACCCGATCGCGTGAGCCGAAAACGCCAAAGTCTTCGCCGCCCGCTAGATCCTGATAGAAACGCACGCAGCGATAGCAGGTGATGCAGCGATTCATCTCCTGACGGATCAGGGGACCCAGCTCCTGGCTCTGGTAGCGGCGCTTTTCTGGTTCGTATTCGCGGTAGGCATGGCCACTCGCCACCGTCATGTTCTGCAGATGGCACTGGCCTCCTTCGTCACAGACCGGGCAATCATGGGGGTGGTTGCGCATCAGCAGTTCGCTGATCAGTTGGTGTTCGTGCTGTACTTTGGCTTCTGCGCGCCCCAGTTGCAGATCGCGGCTAGCGGGCAACAGGCAGGCCATGGTAAGGCGCGGCGGGTGCTTGCCGTCGTGGGGATAGACCATCACCCCGCACTGGCGGCAGGCTCCCAGGCTGCCCATGGCCGGATGAAAGCAGAAATAGGGGATGCTGCTTTCCTGCCGATGTTCGAGGACGGCCTCCAGGACATTTTGCCCCGCGCGGAAGGGGATCGCCTCGCCATCCAGGTAAAAGACCTCAGCCATGGCGCACCGCGTAGGGACAATGCCCTTCCTGCACATGCGCCGCGATCTCGTCACGGAAGATCACCATCCCCGATAGCAGCGGCATCAGGGCACCTGGAGCCAAGGCACAGAAGCTGTTGGGGGCGATCTCCTTGCCCAGAGTTTCGATTTTTTCGAGATCGCGCATTTCACCTTCTCCTCTTTCGATCCTCTCCAGTAACCATAGTAGATAGGGAAGACCTTCGCGGCAGGGGGTGCAAAAGCCACAGGATTCGCGGGCGTAGAAGCGGGTGGTGGCAATAAGAAAATCGAGGGGGCAGTGTTGATCATCCAGGACGATACAACCGCCGGTGCCCAGGCGCGAGCCGATCTTGGCCATGGCATCGAAGTGCATCGGGGTGTCGAAATCCTGGGGCTGGACGAAGGGCGTCGAGGCGCCCCCGGGCAGTACGCCGCGAATTTCCCGTCCTGGCAGCGGCCCGCCCGCATGTTCGTAGAGAATCTCGCGCAGGGTCGTACCCATGGGTAGCTCAAAGACCCCCGGCTTCTGCACTGGTCCACAGACGCTGTAGAGCTTGGTCCCCACCCCCCCGTTGACCCCCCAGCCCTGATAGGTCTCGACGCCCTTGCGCAGGATCCCAGGCAACTGGGCAAAGGATTCGGCATTGTTGACGGTGGTGGGTTGTTGCCAGAGTCCTTTCTGGGAGATGTGGGGTGGTTTCTTGCGGGGGTTGGGGCGGCGTCCCTCAATGGCGTTGAGGATGGCGGAGTCCTCCCCGCAGATGTAGCGTCCGAGGGAGAGATGGATGTCCAGTTGCAGCCGGCCGGCGGGCAGGTCCAGCAATTTCGCCGCCTCGGCAGCGGCCAGGGCGCGGGCGAAGACCTCGGCACCGGCCGCATATTCGCCGCGGATGAAAATCACCGCCTCCTGCACCCCCAAGGCATGGGCGGCGATCAGCATGCCTTCGAGAATCTGCTGGGGGGCACCAAAGAGCAGGGCGCGATCCTTGAAACTGCCGGGCTCGGTCTCATCCAGGTTACAGACCAGATAACGGGGCTCGGGGGCATCGAGGCCGCGCAGGCGCCATTTCACACCGGTCGGAAAGCCCGCCCCACCACAGCCGCGCAGACCGGATTTTTCCACCAGGGCAATTAAATCTGCCGGAGACATCTGCAGCGCCTGCGTGAGCCCCTGGTAGCCCCCCACGGCGCGATAGGCGTCGAGATTGGCTGGATCGTCACTCGCAAAGAGCATACTGAGGGGCTGAATGCTCATGACTCGCGCTCCCAGTCCTGGAGTAGCTGGCGCAGGGCCTCGGCGCTGAGAGGCGCAACCGTGTTCTTGCCATCGACAAAGGCCGCTGGCGCGCGCTCGCAGAGGCCCAGGCAGACATGGGGCAGGACGCTGTAGCGCCCGTTGCTCTGGCCGAGGGGCACGCCGCTTTGCGCCACCGCCATCTGCAATAATCCGGGTGCGCCGGCGAGATGGCAGGCGATACTGTCACAAATGCGCAGCACATGGCGTCCAGGGTCCTCGCGCAACACCAGAGGATAAAAGGTGCAAAGTTCCTCCACCCGCACCGGGCTGATGCTGCAGAGACGCGCTACCAGCTGCAGTCGGTCGTCATCGATCCAGCCGTATTCCGCCTGCAGGATGCGCAACAGATCGCAGACGGCGGCCTCCGGATGGCTGCCCGCATGTTCCACCACCTGCTGCAAGCGGCTGAGCAGGGCTGTGGGTACGCTTTCAGCGGTCGAGGTCGGCGAGGACATAATCCAAGGATCCAATACTGGCGATGAAGTCGGGAATGGCGAGACCCTGCCCCAGCTCGGTGATCATCTGCACATGCGGAAAGGAGCCCGTGCGCACCCGCAGGCGTTGCGGGCGTGGGCCACCATCGCTGCAGACAAAATACCCCAGCATCCCACGCGCCGACTCCCCCAGCCCCAGGGCCACCCCGGCGGGTGGGCCAAATTCCGCCGCCATCTGCTCGAAGTGGTGGATCAGGGTCTCGATGTCTTGCAGGGTGCGGTCCTTGGGCATTAGCGCCTCGGCAGCATCGCGCGCGAGCACTGGGCCCGACGGCATCATCTTCAGCAGCTGGCGCAGGATACCGATGCTCTCGTGAATCTCTTCCAGGTGCAGGGCGGTGCGGCTCCAGGCGTCGCCGTCGCTGGCGGTGGGCACGGCAAACTGCAATTGCGGATAGAATCCGTAGGGTTCGGTTTTGCGCAGATCCCAGGCGCTGCCGGTGCTGCGCAGGACGATGCTCGTCGCTCCCCAGCGCTCGGCCATGGCGGCACTCACCTGGCCAATGCCGCGGGTGCGGGCGCGGAAGATGTCATTATCGATGCTGAGCGCTTGGGTATCGCGCAGGCCAGCTTCGACGCGGTCGAGGACCGGGCGCAGTTTCTCTTGCCAGTCCTCCGGCAAATCCTCGGCTACCCCGCCAATGCGAAAAAACTGCGGATGCAGGCGTCCGCCCGTGAAGTCTTCGATCAGGTCGAGGAGCAGGGAGCGGTCGCGAAAGGCATAAAATGCCGGACCCATGGTGCCGAGGTCATTGCCATAACTGCCCAACCAGACCAAATGCGACTCGATGCGGCAAATCTCTGCCAGCAGGGTGCGGATCCCTTCGGCGCGTTCGGGCACGCGGATGTCCGCCAGGGTCTCGACGGCGCGCAGGTAGGGCCACTCGCCGAGTACGCCCCCCAGGTAATCGACGCGATCGGTATAGGGGATGAAATTGTGGTAGCTGTGTCCCTCGGCAATTTTTTCGACGCCGCGATGGTGATAGCCGATGTCGGGATCGACGCTCACGACGCGCTCGCCGCGCAGACGTAGGCGATAGCGCAGGATGCCGTGGGTGCCGGGATGGTGCGGCCCGACATTGAGCAGCATTTCTCCTTCGCCGGGGGCGTCTTCGGGATTGTAGACGGCGAGCTGCTCCTGCAGGCAGCCGCGCTCAAAGCGCAGGGGCGGGCGCTCGGTGGCGCGGAGAGGCTCGGCCTTGCGCAGGGGGTGTCCCTCCCAGTCTGGGCTCAGCAGGATGCGACGCAGATCGGGATGCCCGGTAAAGACGATGCCAAAGAGGTCATAGATCTCCCGCTCATACCAGTTGGCCGCCGGATAGATCGCGCAACAGCTGGGTGCCTCTTCGCCCGTCAGGGACACACGCAGACGCAGCCAGTCGCCGGGCTGCAGGCTGTGCAAGTGGTAGATCAGGCAGAGCTGACTTCCGCTTGCAGTCTCCTCTTCCCGCGCGGTCAGGTCGAAGAGAAGGCGCATGGCGGGCTCGCGCTCCTGCCGGAGGTAGGCCAAGGCGGGGAGGATCTGACTTTCCGGTAGCCAGAAATCCGGCAGCTCGTCGCGCGCGTCACCGGCAGGATGAGCGGCGAAGCGGCGCTGCAGGATCTCGGCGAGCAGCATCAGTTCTCCTGCGCCAGAACCCGGGCCGGGCGGGCGCGAATCTTCCGCTGCAAGAGCAGCAAGCCATCCATCAGGGCCTCGGGGCGCGGCGGGCAGCCCGGCACGTAGACATCCACCGGCAGGATCTGATCGAGCCCCTGTACCACGCTATAGACGTCATACATACCCCCGGAATTGGAGCAGGAGCCCATCGAAATTACCCACTTGGGTTCCAGCATTTGTTCATAAAGTTCGACGATCATCGGCGCCATCTTGGCAAAGACGGTACCGGAGCAGATCAGCACGTCCGCCTGACGTGGCGAACTGCGGATCACCTCGGCGCCAAAGCGGGCCAGGTCGTGCCGCGGGGTAAGCGCCGCCACCATCTCGATGAAGCAGCACGAGGTCCCAAAATTGAGCGGCCACAGGGAACCAGCGCGACTCCAGGCAATGATCTCATCCAGCCGTCCGGCAAAGAAGGCCAGTGGCCCGCGCTTCATGTCCACCGCAGGCCTCCCATCGCCCATTCGTAGAGCCAGCCCAGGGCAAGGATGACGAGAAAGGCGATCCCGCCCCAGAGTGCCGCTGGTGGCAGACCATAAAAAGCGACCGCCCAGGCGTACAGAAAGGCACCTTCGAGCTCAAAGACCAGGAAGGAAACCGCCAGCAGATAAAAACGAATGGGAGTGGCGGGATGCGTGGCCGTACTGACGCCCAAGCCGCTTTCGAAAGGGATGTCCTTGTTGCTACTCGGATGGCGGCCGCCCAGGTAGCGTGCCAGCATCAGTAGCCCGAACAACAGGCCCAGCGCGAGCAGGGCAAATACGGCAACGGCGGCGGCATGATGCAGGGGCATTCGGCTCTCCTTGCGAGTTTGCTAAGAGTATAGTCAAGAAAAACATACTTGGCAGATCCGTCGCGCCGAAGCCTAGGATACGGATCCGGGCAAAGAAAATCGTCCACAACTGCACTATGCTGAAAGCAGCGGAGAAGCGAAGTGGGGCTTTCGTCCCAAGGAGATGGTTATGGCGCTGTGGGATGAGCCGCAGGTGCAGGAGAGAATCCTTGATTATCTGGATGCGCACCAAATGCTGGCCAGCTTTACCAGTATTGGCGGGGTGGCCGTGCGGGATGGTGCCCACTGCCAGTGTCGATTGGTAGAAGGCGGTCAGGACCAGAATCTGCTGAGCTGTCTGGTCGATTTCGAGGAAGAAATCGGTTTTGGTGCCGCTGAGCGGCAACGCCTGCGTCAGCAGGGCGAGTTGCATGTGGTTCTGGGCAGTGACGGAGTGGTGCGCGATGCCTGGCTGTGCCGTGGAGGGAGCTGCTGAACCCTCACTCCGAAGCGTTTTCCTGCAACACTCGCTCGATGCGGCGACCAGCCAGAGGGATGCCACCAGTACATGCATTGCCAGAGCCAGCCGGAGGTGAGCCAGGGTCGCAGCGCCAAAGCCCTGCGCAAATTACATAGATTATAATCAATAAAATATTTTTAAATAAAAAATTATATTCTATGTATTTTGTTGGATAAGCTCTGTTCGTACCCAATATCGGGTACAAGCAGGAGATCCTCCATGAATACCAACCTCTTGACTGCCGTCACGGGCGGTCTGCTGTTGATCACACCGCTTTTGTACATCTTAGCCGCCCTGCCCAAGGCGCTGCCCGGAATGGCCTCGGCGCAGCGCTACCGGGTGCGGATCCAGTTTGTGTCCATTACCGGATTTTTGCTTGCACTGGCAGCAGTCATGGGCTACGCCCTGGGTGCACAGGGAGACTTTGTCCTGTTCGCGCTGCCCTTGCCGGCCACTGCGGCGCATCTCGACCTGTCGGTGCAGCTCAACGCCATGACCATGCTGCTGGCGCCTTTGGTGTCCTTCGTGTTGATGATCCTGGCGCGGTTCAGTGTCGAATATCTGGATGGCGACTGGGCGCAGGCGCGCTTCTTTCGTCTCCTTGCCCTCACCGGCGGTTTTTTTCTGCTGGTGACCATTGCCGGTAACCTGGGATTCTTCACCCTGGCGATCATTGCGACGGGCTTCAGCCTGCACCGTCTTCTCGATTTCTACGACGACCGGCGCAAGGCGATCATGGCAGCGCACAAAAAATCCCTGTTCAGTCGTGCCGCCGATCTTTGTCTGCTGCTCGCCAGTGGCCTGACGGCGAGCGGCGCGGGAACGCTGGAGTTCAGCAAGATCACTGTCCTTGCCCAGTCTCCAGCCTTCCCCTGGCAGTTGCAGCTGGCGGCCTGGTTCCTGGTCTTCGCGGTGATCCTGAAAAGTGCCCAGTTTCCGTTCCACGGCTGGCTGATCCAGGTCATGGAAGCGCCAACCCCGGTCTCGGCCTTGATGCACGCGGGTGTAGTCTATAGTGGTGCCATTGTCGCCATGCGCATGAGCCCGCTGCTCCTGCGCGAAGAGTCTGCTCTGCTCTTTTTGGGCGCCATTGGCTTGCTGACCCTGGCGATTGGCTCGCTGGTCATGATTACGCAAACGGCGATCAAGTCCTCTCTGGCCTGGTCGACGGTGGCACAGCTGGGCTTCATGTTGCTGGAGTTGGGCTTGGGGCTCTTTTATCTGGCCCTACTGCACTTGTTGGGACACTCCTTGTACAAGGCGCATGCCTTCCTCAGTTCCAGCAGTGGGGTGGACCAGTTACGGCAGCTGAAGCCGCAGGCAGAGAAGGGCGGCTTTGCGACCTGGCTTCTCGGTACCCTGTTGGGTTTGGCGGCGTCTTTGGGTTTGGCCCTGGCTTTTGCGCTGCAACCCCTGGGGCACCCAGTGACCCTCGCGATTGTGGTCATCATTGGTATCGCCATGTCGCAGATCTTCATCAAGGGGACGCTGTTTCCCAGTTGGGGCAGCCGTGCCGGCGCGGCCGTGCTGGCGGTACTGATGATGCTGGTCTACTACGTGCTGCATATCCTTTTTCATGGCTTCTTTGGACCAGATTTCGCTGTCTCTGTCAGCAATTCCGTCCACTACCAGGTCTTTACCGCTTGGGTGATGCTGACCTTCCTGTTCCTCTCCTGGATTCAGGGACCGGGAAGGGTGCAGCTGCCGGTAGCCTGGCAACAGAGTCTCTATGTGGCCTTGTACAACGGCCTTTATGTTGACCTCTGGATCGAGAGGATTGCCTATCGGCTATGGCCAGAGAAGTTTGCCGTCGAAAAACAGGGACCGAGCATGGAATTTGCGACCCTGGAGTCTGATGAGGTCTCGAATACTGCGGGAGGTGGACGATGAAAGAAGAGATCATGCAGCAGAAGCAGTGGGAAGAAGCCGTACAGCAGGCCTGTGCCCGCATCGCGCCGGTTTGGCCTCTGGATTCCTTTGTTGCCGTCAACCCCTATTGGGGCTTCATGGAACAGGATTTTGCCGAGACGGCAGTGTATCTGAACCGTCTCTCCGGTGAAAAACTCTTCCTCGACCGCTCTTGGTTTCGCCAGCAGTGGGAAGCTGGCAAGATGCGCATTGAGGACGTGCAGGCGGCGGCCGCGGATTTCGCTCAGACCCTGAGCAGCAGTGAGGTGCATCGTTATCTTCGCCGCGAGGAGGCGCCACAGACGCAGCCGCTGGCGCTGCTCAGCAATGTCCTGCACCGACCGGATGCCCCGGCCTTGGAAGACTTCCTGCTCGATCAGATCGGACAGTTTCTGGCGGCGTACTATGATCGTGGCCAGGCGGCCTGGACGCGTCCCGGCGCGGCGGACGAACAGGGGCTCTTCGATGCTTGGCGGCAGTATGCACTACGCAATCGCAGCGCCAGTGTCATCGGCATTGGCGACATCCGCCGGATCCTGCTGCAGGTGCCGAGGGAAGCCGCGGCCGCGCGCCAGTGGGCTCTGGAGATTCTGCAGATCCCGGATGGACTGCTCCCCGACTACTTCCTCGCCTTGCTGAAGTCCATCGGTGGTTGGGCCAGTTGGTGCCGCTACCAGACTTGGCAGGCGGAGTTGCAGGGGAAAAGTCGCAGTGATCTACCGGAGCTCTTGAGTATCCGCCTGGTCTGGGAGGCAATGCTGCACTCCTTTGCCAGCCCAGAGAAGCGCAAGCAGTGGCGTAATGAGTTACGTCGTTGGCAACATGGCGAGGTCAAGCCATTACAACGGGAGATGGAGCTGCGCGAGGCGTGCCTGCGTGCCCTGGAAAAGAACTTTCGCCAGGGGATTGCGCGGCAGTTCCACCGCCGTCGGGGGGATTCCCCAGTATCGTCTGCTACGCGTCCCCGCTTGCAGGCGGCCTTCTGTATCGACGTGCGCTCGGAGGTCTTCCGTCGCCACCTCGAGTCGGTTATGGAGGACGCGCAGACCATCGGCTTTGCCGGATTTTTTGGGGTGCCGTTGCAGTATCAGCGGGCGGGAGAATGCCATGCCCGTGGTCATCTCCCGGTCCTGCTGCCCGCCAAGATGACGGCGCAGGAGTCGTTGCCTGGCAGTCTGCAGAAGAGGCGCCTCGGACGCCTGCGTCGGCGGGCGGAATGGAAACAGTTCAAGACTGCGGCAGCGTCCTGCTTTTCCTTCGTGGAGTCCTCTGGAGTGGTCTATGGCTTCCGCATGTTGAGCGAAAGCCTGGGCTGGCAACAACCGTCCCAGGCACCGGATCAGGCGGGGTTGAGCGCGGACGAGATGCGACAGGTGCATCCCGTGCTTGCCGATGCGGCCTTCACCGGTAACCCGGAGGCCAAGACGGAGCTTGCCGAAAAAATCCTGCGCGGCCTGGGGCTGACGCAAAGCTTTGCCGCGCTGGTGCTGTTGTTTGGACATGGCAGCACGACCACCAACAATGCCCACCGAGCCGGTCTTGACTGTGGCGCCTGTGCCGGCCAGACCGGGGAGGTCAGCGCCCGGGTGACCGCCGACCTGCTCAACGATGCGGCGGTGCGCAGCGGGTTGCGGCAGCGAGGGATCGCTATTCCCTCCGACACCGTTTTCCTGGCCGGTATGCACGACACTACCCTGGACCAGACGCAGTTGTATCCATCTTCGCTGACACCAGCACCGGAGTTGTTGCAGGAGATACGCGAGGCACTGCAGCGTGCTGGGGATCTCACCCGCCTGGAACGGATCACGAAGCTCGTGCCCGCGGTAAGCGACTCGCAACAGGCCGAACGCTTGCTGACCTGGCGGGGCAAGGACTGGTCGCAGGTACGTCCGGAGTGGGCCTTGGCGGGCAATGCGGCCTTCATTGCCGCACCGCGCTGGCGCACGGCGGGCGCCAATCTGGCGGGGCGCGCCTTTCTGCACGATTACGAGGCAGCCAGGGACCCCGATTTTGCCGTCCTGACCCTAATCATGACTGCACCACTCGTGGTGGCGAGCTGGATCAATCTGCAGTACTACGGCTCGACGGTGGATAACCTGCGCCAGGGTAGCGGTAACAAGGTGCTGCACAATGTCGTCGGTGGGCTGGTCGGCGTTCTGGAGGGTAACGGCGGCGACCTGCGCGTGGGCCTGGCCGTTCAGTCGCTACTCGATGGCTACGAGCTGCGCCACGAGCCGCTGCGCTTGTCGGTGTTCATCGAGGCGCCGCAAGCGGCCATGGATCAGATCATCGCCGCCCACGCGGTGCTGACGAATCTGGTCGACAAGCGCTGGATCACCCTGTTTCAGATCGATGAAGACGGCACATTGCACGAGCGTTTGCCGGAAGGTAGATGGCAGACACGCGCCATGTAAACCAGATTACGTTTCTGATCCCTCGACGCCCGGCGCGAGGGATTTTTTTATAGTCGGCCAGATCTGTTCCAGTCGCTCCCCGATTTCCCCCTCCTTTTGCCGGGCGAACTGCAGGAATGCCTGCGCCGCCAGGGAGAGTGGCCTTTCCTTAGGATAGACCAGGTACCATTGCCGCAAAATCGGAAAGCCCTGCACATCGAGAACGCGAACGGGCCCTTGCGTGCCCTCCAGTGATAGCGAGTGCAGGGACAGGGCGGCAATCCCCAGATGACCGATGATGGCGTGCTTGATCGCCTCGTTACTGCCCAGTTCCATGCGAACATGCGGGTGAAAATCCTCTTGCTCGAAGACGCGCATGGTGGCCTTACGAGTACCGGAGCCCGGTTCGCGAAAGAGAAAGGGCTCGTTTGCCAGATCTGCCAAGGGAATGGAAATCCTATCCACCAGAGGATGATTGGCCGGTGCCATGACCACAATCGGGTTCAAGGCAAAGGCGATGGATTCGATGGAAAAATCCTCCTGCGGCGGCTCGCCCATGATGTAGGCGTCGTCCTCGGCGGTTTGCATGCGCTCGAGGATGCGGTCGCGGTTGGTAACCTGCAGGAAAAGGTCGATTCCGGGATAGCGTTCGCCGAAGGCGCCCAGCAACTCTGGGGCAATATATTTGGCAGTACTGACGACGGCAAGACGCAGATGGCCGCGCGCCAAGCCGTGACGTTCGGATATGGCCGTTTCAAGGTCGTCCAGACTTTGAAAGATGCTGCGGCAGCAGGCGTATAGGTCCTCGCCGACTGGGGTTGGGCGTAGGCCCCGTCCCACCTTTTCGAAAATCGGCTCCCCTAAGGTTTCTGCAAGGGTTTTTAGCTGGATGGATATGGTGGGCTGGGAGACAAAGAGCTCCTCTGCCGCCTTGCCAACACCGCCAAGCCGCACCACCGCTGCAAAAATCTGTAACTGACGCAGACTCAGATTGCGCAGCAGCCTGCTTGCCATGTCGATTACCGCTTAGCGGTAGAGTGCCGCTTGGCCCTGGCGTTGCCGGGTCTGGCTGGGGCGGGCACCCTTGGCTGCTGCCTGACGGACGACCTCGTCCGGATCCTGCAAAAGCATCTGTCGTTGGGTTTCGTCGAGAAGAGGATTGCGAGCGATCGCGTAGCGCACGTTGGGATCTCTGTCGCTACAGAAGGCCGCAACCTGCTCGGGGGTCAGATCGGGGCGCTTGGCAATGCATAGACGAATCACATAGTCGCCGTCTTCAGCAAACTGTGCCACTTCGCCGGGCCGGAGATCCTGGCGCCGGGCAAAGTAGCAGCGGGTTTGCACCCACTGCTCCCGGGCCAGGGCCTGCCGGTAGAGATCAGGAATTTTTGGGGCCAAGGCCCAGCGCAGCCGGGCCGCCAGGTCGAGACTACGCCAGGGCGGCAGATCAAATATGTCGCATTCCTGCATCCGTTACTGCGGGTTGCAGGTATAGCCCGGCGGGCAGGAGGGGGGTGGGGAATTTGGGATACAGTTGTATCCCGGTGGGCAGTTGGCTGGCTGCTGCTGTTGGTTTTTGGAGATCGCGTAGCCTGCCAGCCCACCCAAACCCGCACCAATTGCCGCTCCCGTCAGGGGACTGCCAGATTGATTGCCGATTACGGCACCGGCAACGGCACCCAAGGCGGCGCCTGCAGCAGTATCGGTGGTGGTTTTACTGTTGCCCAAAGGGCTGCTGTTGTACCCATAGGAGTTGCCATACGGATTGTTCGCACAACCCGCCAGCATCAACGTGGTCAGCATCATGCCCAACCATTTTTTCATCGTCTTTCTCCTCGTTCTCTTCGTCACCAGTTGACGTTGACGCGCTCAGCACGAAGCGTGCCCGATATGCATCGCAGAAAAATCAACGTGTTTGCTTGCGTCAAAACGATCTTTTGTCGGGGCTTGGCGACATTAGCCCACAGAACTGGCCATTCGCTTGCGATACTGGCTTAGATCCTTGGCGCTGCGGATCGGTACCTCGAGGAGCGCCGACAGATTGCGCAGAATGCCATTGACCACCTTGCCCTCCCAGATCGTGTCGAAGTGAATCTGGTTGTCGAGCCAACGTTCCAGCCAGCCGGGATCGGGGAGGTGACTCTGTACGCTGTCCTGCGGATACATCTCCTTATTGACGTGCAGATTGGTGGGATGCAAGGCCTTGGCAGTCTTGGTATTGGCCATGAGCACACCAATCTTGGCAAAGGCCAAGCGGGCAGAGTCGCCCACACGCTCCACCGCACGGCGCATGTACTTGAGGTAGATGCCGGCGTGCCGTGCCTCATCCTTGGAAAGCGTTTCATAGATGAACTTGATGACTGGTTCCTGATGCCACTCGGCGGCGGCCTTGTACCAATGCGTCAGACGAATCTCACCGCAGAAATGCAGCATCAGGGTCTCCATCGCCGGCGCTGGATCAAACTCGAAGCGCACCTCATGCAGCTCTTCCTCGGTGGGCAGGTACTCGGGAGCGAAGCGGCGCAGGTATTCCATGAGCACCAGGGCATGCTTCTGCTCTTCATAAAACCAGATCGACATGAAGGCCGAAAAATCCGAATCGTCGCGATTGTCGCGCAGAAACATCTCTGTGGCAGGCAGGGCCGACCACTCGGTAATGGCGTTCATCTTGATGGTTTGTAGATGCTCTGGGGTGATCTTGCTGGCGTCGAACTGATCCCACGGGATGTCCTTCTCCATGTTCCAGCGGGCGGCCTCCAGGGCTCTGAACAATTCTGGGTATAGCATGGTACCAACCTCTCTCGAAAACCTTGCCTGTCAAACAGGAGTATTTCTCATTCTACGGCAAAGTGCCGGTAAAGAAATACCCCCAACTTGCACATATAGCAAAGAAAAAACCCCGCCAATGGCGGGGTGGAGTGTCAGCACGGCGGGCTTCAGTCGGCTTGCCGACGGAGAAAAGCGGGAATGTCGAGGTCGGCATAATCTGCCACCGGGCGTGGGGCGCTGCGCTGGTCGGTGCCAGTTGCGGCACTGCGCGTCGCTTGCTGGCGCAGGGCTGCAGGGCGATCCAGCTGGCGCCAATCGACGGCGTTGGCGGGCATGGTTACCTCCGGACGCAGACGGTTGTTTTCTACCGCCAGCCGCACTGGCTCGCGCTGCAGACCGGTGGCGACCACGGTGACGCGCATTTCCCCTTCCAAGTTTTCGTCGATCACGGTGCCGACCTTGACGTTGGCATCGTCCGAGGCGTAGCTGCGAATCAGCTCACCGACTTCCTCGAATTCACCAAGGGACAGGTCGTTGCCGGCGGTGATGTTGACGAGAATGCCACATGCGCCGGAGAGGTTGATGTCATCCAGCAGCGGGCTGCTGGCAGCGCGGTTGGCGGCATCGCGGGCGCGGCTTTCGCCACGGGCGGCAGCCGTACCCATCATCGCCAGTCCCATGCCGGACATCACCGTGCGCACGTCGGCAAAATCCAGATTCATCAGGCCCGGACGGGTGATCAGCTCGGAAATACCCTGCACTGCCCCCATCAAGACGTTGTCGGCAGCGAGATAGGCATCGCGCAGGCTGATCTGCTTGCCCAGCACCGCCAGCAGTTTTTCATTGGGGATGATTACCAGCGAATCGACATGCTGGGCCAGTTCATCGATACCGGACAGGGCATATTGCTGGCGCTTTTTGCCTTCAAAGTTGAAGGGTTTGGTGACCACGCCGACGGTCAGGATGCCCATATCGCGGGCGATGGAAGCGACCACGGGCGCTGCACCGGTCCCGGTCCCGCCACCCATGCCCGTCGTGATGAAGAGCATGTCGGTATTTTCGAGCACGCCGCGGATCTCCTCGCGGCATTCCTCCGCCGCCTTGCGCCCGATCTCGGGGTTGGCACCTGCGCCCAAGCCACGGGTCAGTTCGCTGCCAAGCTGCAAGGTGCGCTGGGCGTGGGAGTTGCGCAAGGCCTGGGCATCGGTATTGGCGCTGATGAATTCCACGCCTTCCAGCCCGGTCAGGGCCATGTTATTGATTGCGTTGCCGCCACCGCCGCCTACCCCGATGACCTTGATGACGGCTCCTTCCTGCTGCATTTCGTTCAATTCAAACATTGTCGATTCCTCTCGCTGGATCTGTGGGATGGGGGACTCAGCCGAAGCTGGTCTGTACCCAGTTGCGCAATTTGCCAAAGACGCCGCCCATGGCCGCGGCGCGATGTCCTTCGTCGCGCACCGTACTGGTGGCGGCAGCGGGCTGTTGCACCGGCTCGGCCTGGCCGGCCAGTCCGTTGTGCATGCCATACATGACCAGACCGACGCCGGTGGCATGCCAGGGAGCGCGCACCACCGTTTCCATCCCGGCCAGATGCATGGGCTCGCCGGTGCGCACCGGTAGGTGCAAGATTTCCTCGGCCAGTTCGGCCATGCCCTGCAGGCGGCTCGAGCCACCGGTGAGTACGACGCCGGCGGCGACGAGGTCTTCAAATCCGGTGCGACGCAGTTCGGCCTGAATGAGCTCGAAGAGTTCGCGCACGCGCGGCTCGATGATGTCGTTGAGCACGCGACGGGAAATGGTGCGCGGGGGACGGGCACCGACACTCGGCACCGGGATGTCGTCGTCCTGTTCGATTAGGTCGCCCAGGGCACAGCCATAGAGCTTCTTGATCTGTTCGGCCTCGACGGGTGGGGTACGCAAGCCCAGGGCGATGTCGTTGGTGATCTGGTCGCCGGCAATGGGAATGACCGCGGTATGGCGTACGGCGCCATCGCGGAAAATGGCGATGTCGGTGGTGCCGCCACCGATATCGACCAGGCAGACGCCCAGCTCCTTTTCATCCGCGGTGAGCACGGCATCGGCGGAAGCAAGTTGTTCGAGTACCAGGCCCTGCACCTGCAGGCCGCAGCGTTCGACGCACTTGGCAATATTCTGCGTGGCGCTGATGGAGCCGGTGACGATGTGGACCTGCGCTTCCAGGCGGACTCCCGACATGCCAATGGGTTCGCGTACCCCTTCCTGACTGTCGATGGTGAATTCCTGGGGCAGCACATGGATCACATTCTGGTCCTGCGGAATGACGATGGCGCGCGCAGCGTCCATCACCCGACCGAGATCATCATTGCTGACTTCCTTGTTTTTGATGGCGACGATGCCGTGACTGTTGTAACCGCGGATGTGTCCGCCAGCGATACCCACGACCGCGCCATGGATTTGCACTCCGGCCATGAGTTCGGCCTCCTGTACCGCGCGATTGATGGCCTGCACGGTAGATTCAATGTCGACGACCACGCCCTTTTTTAGGCCACGGGAGGGATGCTGGCCAACACCGATGATTTCTGCCTCGCCCGTGGAGCGTGCTTGCGCCACGATACAGGCGACCTTGGAGGTACCAATGTCCAGACCAACGATGAGTTCCTGATTGCCGCGTTTCATTTTCCTTCACTCCTTGGGGCTGCCGGCCCCTCACTGACACTCGTAGAAGCCGCCTCGGGCAAGGCGACCGCGAAACCGTTGTTGTAGCGCAAATCCATGCTGGCACCGGGCAGCAGATATTGTTGAATCTCTGGGGCGACGCTGACCCAGCGTTGCACACCTTCCATGATCTTTTCCCGACCGAGGACCAGTCGGACCCCGTTACTGAGGATGCAACGCCAGCCACCGCGTGGGTCGAGCTCCAGGGCGCGCACCTGCAGATGCAGAGGTGCCAGGGCCTGATCCAGCTTTTGCCGTTCCTGCAGCATCTGTAGTCCTGCATCCGCTGGACCAAAGAGGGCAGGGAGCTGTTGCGGGATCTCGTTTGCGGGGACCGAATAGACTTTGCCGTTTTTCCCCAGGACCTCGCCGGCGCCCCCCAGCCAGCGGGCTACTGGCTGCACCGCCTGCAGGTCGATAGCGATGCGATCGGGCCAGACCCGACGCACATTGACATTGGCTACCCAGGGTACCTGCTGCAGGGCGTCGCGCACTTGCGTGAGATTCACCCAGAGAAACCCCTGTCCTAGGAATGGAGCAATGGCTCGGTTGATTCGGTACACCGGTATCTTAGGTGAAAGTCCTTCGATGTGGATCGTATCGATGGGCATCAGCGCGGGCTGGCGTACCCAGTCCCAGGCCTGCCAGGCGCCGAAGCCAAGAGCGAGCAACAGCCCACCCCCGAGGGTTATGCGCAGGGTCTTGCCCCAGGGAAAGGGCCGGCTGGGAGCGATGGCCGTAGTTGGCTTTTGACTCTCTTGCGGTGGCGGCGCCTTGGTGACCGGTTCCCGCCGGTATCCTTGCATATCGCGAATGGCACTTACCATGATTTCACTCCCTCCCCCGCGTCGAGGATACGTCTGCATAACTGGCCAAAATCCCAGCCGATGGCCTGTGCCGCCATGGGTACCAGACTGTGGCTGGTCATACCGGGAACGCTGTTGATTTCGAGCAAAGTCGGCGCCCCGTTCGCATCTACTAAGAAATCCACTCGGCCCCAGCCGCAGCCGCCGATTTCGCTGAAGGCCTGCAAGGCAAGATCCTGCAGTTGGCGGTCTAGCACATCGCCGAGGCCCGAGGGCAAGAGGTAACGGGTGTCGTTGGCAATGTACTTGGCGTGGTAATCATAAAACTGACCACTGGCCTCGATGACGATCGGTGGCAGAGCCTCGCCACCGACAATACCGACGGTGACTTCCTTGCCGCTGACGGCGGCTTCCACCAGCACTTCGCTGTCGTGGGCGAAGGCCGCGCCGAGGGCACTTTGCAGCTCCTGGGCGTTGCCAGCGCGGCTGACGCCAATGCTGGAGCCGCCGCGGTTGGGCTTGACGAAAAGCGGCCAGCCCCAGCTGGACAGGCTGTCGGGCAGGGCGTCATCGGCGCGCAGCAGAATGCCGCGGGTGGTGGGGAGGCCAGCGCTTTGCCAGAGACGTTTGCAGCGCCACTTGTCCATCGACAGGGCGCTGGCGAGTACCCCGCTACCGGTATAGGGGATGCCCAGGTTGTCGAGATTCGCCTGCAGATGTCCGTCTTCGCCGAAGGCACCATGGCAGATGTTGAAGGCAATGTCGACGCCCGCATCGCCCAGTTGCGCGGCGAGGTGTTGCGGCTCGACGTCGATGCCGCAGGCGTTCAAGCCCGCATCCTGAAGCGCTCTGAGTACCGCTGCACCACCGAGTAGGGAGACCTCGCGCTCCTCCGAGGGGCCGCCGTAGAGTACGCCAATGCGCTGTTTTTTCGACATCCTGCCCTCATTCATCAAAATCTTCTCCCAGCACACGCATTTCAGGCTGCAAGACAACGCCGAAGCGACGGCGTACCGTTTCCTGCACTTCCATGACCAAGCCCTCGATTTCACGTGCGCGAGCCTGTCCGCGATTGAGAATGAAATTGGCGTGTTGCATGCTCACTTCGGCATCGCCGATGCGACGTCCCTTGAGTCCTGCCGCCTCGATCAAACGCGCCGCGTGGTCGCCAGGGGGGTTGCGGAAGACCGAGCCACAACTCGGCCAGGACAGGGGCTGGGTCGCCGCCCGCTGGCTCTGCCAGGCGCGCAGCTGGGCGCGCAGTGCATCAGGTTCTCCCGCGGACAAACGCAGCCCGGCGCGCACAAAGCAGGCATCGCCCTGGCCGCGTACGGAGCGATAGCCCACCTGAAACGCGGCTGCAGGACGGCGCTCCAGCTCACCGTTGGGGTGGAGCAGTTCGACCCACTCCACCAGGGGCCAGGTTTCTCCACCATGGGCACCGGCATTCATGGCCAGGCAACCGCCCAGGGTGCCGGGAATCCCGGCGAGAAATTCCGTACCGGCGAGACCATTGCGGGCGGCGAAATGGGCGAGTTTGACCGCTGAAATCCCGGCCTCGGCAACCAGTTCGCTATGCTCGCCGATCGTCATTTGATCTAGTCCATGGGCAAGACAGATGACCGTCCCGCGCAGGCCGGCATCGCGCACCAGGACGTTGCTACCGAGGCCCAGCCAGGTGATCGGCCCCTGGGAAAAATTCCGCAAAAAGCCGACCAGATCTTCTATGGCGTCGGGTATATAGAAACGCTCTGCTGCACCCCCTACCCGCCAGCTGTTATGGCGGGCCAGAGATTCACCGAGGCGCAGACGACCACCGATCATGCCGGTGCCCCCTTGCCAAAAACCGCATCCCAAGCCCCGGCAAGCTGGCTGATATTCCCTGCTCCCATACAGAGCAGCACCGCATTCTCGGGTAGCTGGATCGGGATTTGTGCTGGCTGCTGCAAGGCGCCGGGGAGATGTAGGGCATCGGCTCCTTGCTGTTGTAGGGCGGCTACCAGGCTGGCACTGTCGGCGCCGCTGATGGGGGCCTCTCCCGCCGCATAGACATCGAGCAGGATGCTGCGGTCGGCCTGCGCCAAAACTTCCACAAAATCGGCGAAGAGGTCCCGAGTACGGGTAAAGCGATGTGGCTGAAAGAGTAGTACTAAGGGGCGCTGCGGCCAGATTCGGCGCGCGGCGGCGATGGTGGCGGCCAGTTCCCGGGGGTGATGACCATAGTCATCGACAATGGTGTACCCCTGCCAGTCGCCGAGCAGCTCGAAGCGTCTTGCCACTCCTCGAAACCCGGCCAGGGCCTCGGCGATGATTTCCTGGTTGACTCCCACTTTGCTGGCGATGCCAATGGCTGCCAGGGCATTGAGGACATTATGCTCGCCGGGGATATTCAGTTGCAGGTCGAACCAGTGCACCGCCTGACCATCGACGCGGCGCCAGATCTCGACCTCGCTACCCAGACCGCAATAGCGAATGTTGCGTGCCTGCAGGTCACTATCCTCGGCCAGCCCATAGCCAAGCACCGGTGTGCGCAACTCCGGCAGCAAGCCGCGCACCATGGGCTCATCGGTACAGAGTACTGCCAGGCCATAGAACGGCAGACGCTGCAGAAACTGCAGGAAGGCGGCGCGCAATTGCCCCATGGTATTGCCGTAGGTCTCCATGTGGTCGGCATCGATATTGGTGACCACTGCCATTACCGGAGACAGGTACAAAAATGAGGCATCGGATTCGTCCGCCTCCGCCACCAGATACTCACCGCTGCCAAGGGCGGCGTGGGTTCCGGCACTTTTCAGGCGTCCCCCAATGACAAAGGTGGGGTCCAGGCCTGCTGTCCCGAGGATGCTGGCCACCAGACTGGTGGTGGTGGTCTTGCCGTGGGTACCAGCGATGGCGATTCCCTGCTTGAAGCGCATTAGCTCCGCCAGCATCTCCGCGCGGCGGATGACGGGGATACGCTGTTCCCGGGCGGCGACGATCTCGGGGTTGTCATCGTGGATGGCGGAGGAGACGACCACCACATCTGCGCCGCGCACATTGGCGGCCGCGTGACCACTGAAGATGCTCGCGCCCAGATCGCTGAGGCGCAGGGTCGCCGGGCCGGGACGCAGATCGGAGCCGGAGACGGCGTAGCCCAGATTGAGCAGAACCTCGGCAATACCCCGCATGCCGGCACCGCCGATGCCCACCAGATGGATTTGCCGCACCCAGTTACGCATGTGCAATTCCTTCGCAGGCATCGGCGACATCCTGCGCGGCGTTTACCCGCGCCTGACGGCGGGCCGCCTCGGCCCAGCGCAGTCGCAGTGACGGATCCTCGAGCAGTGGCAACAGAACGCTGTGCAGTTGCGCCGCGTCGAGCCCCTCCTGACGCAGCATGCGACCGGCTCCGGCGTCTTCCAGAAAACGGGCATTGGCCGCCTGGTGATCATCTACGGCAAAGGGGAATGGAATCAGCAGACTGCCGAGGCCGGCAGCGCATAACTCCGCCACCGTTGCCGCGCCGGCCCGGCAAATCGCCAGATCGGCCCAGGCGAGGGCCGCGGCCATATCGTCGATGAACGCATCGACCCGCGCCGGGACGTTTGCGGCAGCGTAGGCCGCCTGGGTCTTTTCCAGATGCGTCTTGCCGCATTGGTGCCAGATTTCCGGCCGCTGCTCCGGCGGCAGTTTGATCAGGGTGGCAGAGCAGATCTCATTCAGCACCTGGGCGCCCTGACTGCCCCCCATGATCAGAATCCGCGCTTTACCCTGGTGTTGCGCAAAGCGTAGCGCTGGCGCTGGTAAAGCGGCAATTTCCGCGCGTACTGGGTTACCCACCCAGCGGGCCTTCTTGAGCCCGGTATTGGGAAAGCCGGCAAAAACTTGGGCAGCCAGGGGAGCGAGCAATCGATTGGCGAGTCCGGGAATGGCATTTTGCTCATGCAGGCAAAGGCGCTGGCCCAGACTCCAGGCAGCAATCCCGGCAGGGGCCGAGACGTAGCCTCCCATGCCCAATACCGCTTCGGCGCCGCACTGGCGGAGGATCCGGCGCGCCTGCAGTACCGCTCGCCCCAAGCGCCAGGGCGCGCTCAGCCAACGCTGCCATCCCTTTCCGCGCAGGCCCTGCATGTCCAGTTGGTGTAGAGAATAGCCTGCGGCAGGTACCAGATGCTGTTCCATGCCTTGCGCCGTGCCGATCCAGTCGACGGCGACGCCTCGCGCACGCAACTCCTGCGCCACGGAAAGGGCGGGGAAAATGTGCCCGCCGGTACCGCCGGCAGCGATGACGACGCCCCTAGCCATGCGCCACCTCCTCAGCCTTTACTTGCTGCACCTTCGCCCGTTTGGCAAGCGGCGGATAGCGGCGGCTCACCGCGAGCACTACTCCCAAGGTAGCGCAGAGGAAAACCAGGGCGCTGCCGCCATAACTGATCAAGGGCAGGGCAAAGCCCTTGGTCGGCAAGGCCCCAAGGTTTACGCCCAGGGACATCACCGCCTCGCCACCAAACCAGATCAGGGTGCCGTAACAGAAGAGGGCATAAAAGGCATCACCGGCGGCGGCGGCGCGACGACCAACGCGATAGATGCGCCAGCAGGCCACCGCATAGAGGAAAATCAGGGCCCAGATACCGATCATCCCGAGTTCTTCGCCGATTACCGCCGGGATGAAGTCGGTGTAGGACTCTGGCAGGTAAAAATACTTCATGATACCGTTGCCCAGTCCTACTCCAAACACACCACCGCGACCAAAAGCAATCAGAGATTGCACCAACTGGAAGCCGCTGCCATAAGGATCGGCCCAGGGGTTGGAAAAGGAGGTAATGCGGGCAAGGCGATAAGGCGCAGATACGGCAAGTACCCCCAGGGCCGCGCCGGCGACGATACCGGCAAAGAGCACATAGCGCATCGGTAATCCGCCCAGGAAGAGCAGGGTGCCGGTGATTGCCACGACCATGAAGAAGGAGCCAAAATCCGGCTGCAAGAGCAGTAGCACACCGAGGACGAAGAGCAGGATGAAGATCGGCCAGAGCCCCTCCTTGAAATCGCCGAGCAGCTCTCCCTTGCGCACCACATAGCGGGACATGAACAGGAGCAGGGCAAACTTCAGCAGCTCTGAGGGTTGCAGGCGGACGATCAGAAAATTGATCCAGCGGTGCGAGCCATTCACCCCCACGCCGATGACCGGCACAAAGACCACCAGCAGGGCAATGAGGGAGATGCCCATGAGTGGGAAGGTCATGCGTTCCCAGAATTCCAGGTCGATGCGGCTGATGTAGTACATCCCAGTGAGTCCGAGGATGGCATAGAGCACCTGCCGTTCGGCAAAAAACAGTGGATTGCCGGTTTCCTGTTGGGCCACCGGAGCGCTGGCCGAGTAGACCATCACCAAGCCAAAACAGAGCAGGATGATCAGGATCCACCACAATACGGTGTCGGCCTTGCCGTTTTCCGCCAACCACCAACTCGGCTTACGCATGGGAAGCTCCTGCCAGGGCATGGACGGCAGCGGTAAACTGCTGTCCGCGGTCATGATAGTTCTGGAACATGTCGAGACTGGCGCAGGCCGGCGAGAGCAGTACCTGATCGCCAGGTCGGGCGAGGGCGGCGGCCTGACGCACGCATTCCAACATGCCGCTTTGTCCGGTACGACGGATGGGTAGCTTGCCAGCCAGGATTCTTGCCAGTTCCTCTTCTGAATTACCCAGAAGCACAGCGCCACGCTGTCCGACACAGGCTGCCGCAAGAGGTTGGAGATCAGCACCCTTGGCGTCGCCGCCGAGGATCAGGACCAAGGGGCCGGAAAGGGCCTCGATGGCGCGCAGGCTGGCGCCGAGATTGGTGCCTTTCGAATCATCGAAATATTCGACATCATCTACCGTCGCCACCCACTGCAGGCGATGCGGTAGACCAGTGAAATTCTGTAGGGTCTGCCGGATGGCCGCCTGCGGAATCCCTGCCGCGCGTGCCAACAATGCTGCTGCCAGGGCGTTCTCCTGATTATGGCGTCCGGGAATACGGAGTTCACTAATGGGAAGGAGTGCCTTGCCGTCGATGACGATCTGCCCGTCGACAATCTCCCCTGCGGCACCGAGCCCAAAACGGCGTAATGAGAGTTGTGCAGAAAGGTTGCTAGGAAGCGTTTGCAACTCCGCATCCTGGCTAGGTAGCACCAGAGTGTCGCCAGCGCTCATGCACCGAGCGATACGCCACTTGGCGGCGACATAGCTGGCAAAATCACCATGCCAGTCCAGATGATCCGCGCTGATGTTGAGGATGGTCGCGGCACGGGGACGCAAGCTCTCACAGTATTCCAGCTGGAAGCTGGACAGTTCGAGGACGTAGAGTTCCGGCTCCGCCGCCCCTTCCTGCGGCAGCAATTCCAGTGCCGGGGTGCCGAGGTTTCCCCCCACCGCCACCTGCAGTCCCGCGGCTCGCGCCATCTCTCCGATCAGGGTGGTGACGGTGCTTTTGCCGTTGCTGCCGGTGATGGCGATGACCGGCGTCTGCACCTCTTGCGCGAAAAGCTCGATATCGCCCCAGAGCGGGATCTCCGCTCGCCGCGCTGCCGCCAGGGCTGGGGTAAGGGGCGATAATCCCGGACTGCAAAGCACCCGCTCGTACGGCAAAAAGGCATCCTCTGGCCAGTCACCAAAATGGATATGGACTCCCGGATACCGTTCCCGCCAGCCTTGCGCGTCCAATGTTGCGCGGGTATCCCACAAGGAGCACTGAGCCCCCCGCGCCAGGGCAAAACGGAGCAGGGATTCCCCAGTCTTGCCCGCCCCTGCTATCGCCACCTTGCGTGCTCGCCAGTCGGTCTTCTTCATCGGATTTTCAGACTCGACAGGCCAATCAAGACCAGGATCACGGTAATGATCCAAAAGCGGACTGCAACGCGTGGTTCCGGCCAGCCTTTCTTTTCGTAGTGATGATGGAGTGGCGCCATGCGGAATACGCGCTTGCCGGTCAGGCGGAAAGACGCGACTTGGATCATTACCGAGAGCGTCTCGACCACGAAGACTCCACCCATGATCACCAGCACCAACTCCTGCCGGGCGACGATGGCAACGATGGCCAAGGCGGCTCCCAGGGCCAGGGCGCCGGTATCGCCCATGAAGACCTCGGCAGGATAGGTATTGAACCAGAGAAAGCCCAGTCCTGCTCCCACCAGCGCGCCGCAGAAGATGATCAACTGGCCGGCACCAGGGACGAAGGGAACCTCGAGATAGTTGGCGAATACCGCATTGCCTGCCACATAACTGAAGATGCCCAGAGCCCCAGCCACCATCACCGTGGGGACAATGGCGAGTCCGTCGAGACCATCCGTAAGGTTGACGGCATTGGAGGTACCGACAATGACGAAATAGCTGAAGACGATGAAGCCGATGCCCAGTGGAATCAGTACGTGCGGGACGAAAGGCACGATCAGGCTGTGGGGTAGACTCCCCTGGCCCCAGAAATACAGGGCCGTGGCAGCCGCGATGGCAAAAAGCGACTGCAGGCCATATTTGCCGCGCGCCGAGAGGCCCTTACTGTTTTTGCGGCGCAACTTGCGCCAGTCATCGATGAATCCCACGGCGCCAAAGGCGAGGGTCGTCAGCATGGCAATCCAGACCATGGGGTTGCCGAGGTCGGACCAGAGCAGGGTGGTCAACAGAACGACCAGCAGAATCAGCGCCCCACCCATGGTCGGGGTGCCTTGTTTGCTGAGATGGGTCTCCGGCCCGTCGCTGCGCACCATCTGTCCAATCTTGTACTGGCGCAGACGGGAAATGACGATGGGCCCAAGACCCAGGGACAGGACCAGGGCGGTGAGGATACTCAAGACCCCGCGCAGGGTCAGGTAAGAGAAGACATGAAAGCCATGGTAGAGGCTCTGGAGCTGGAGCAGAAGATAATAGAGCATTTCAGCCAGCCTCCTGCCGCAGGGCAGTAATCACCCCTTCCATATGGGCGGCACGAGAACCCTTCACCAGCACCGTGACATCGCCCGCCAGCACTGGCTGCAGGGCGGTAACGAGGGCGTCGATCCCGGCGAAGTGGCTGGCGCCGCTGCCGAAGGCCTCCACCGCTGCCGCGCTCAGGGGGCCCGTGGCGAAGAGCCCGTCGATGCCCAGTTCGCGCAGGCGTTTCCCCGCCTGGGCGTGGTAACTGCGCGCCTCCGGGCCTAGTTCGCCCATATCCCCTAAAACCAGAAAACGCCGACCTGGTTGCTGCGCCAGGACCTGCATCGCTGCCTCCAGACTCGCCGGGTTGGCGTTGTAGCTGTCGTCCAGGAGACGGCTGCCCTGCCGCCCCGCGACCCACTGCAGGCGTCCGGAGACGCCGCGCAGCTGGGCGACGCTACGCACAATGGCAGCGATCGGGGTGTCGAGGGCCAGGGCAGCAGTAACCGCCGCCAGGACATTGGCGCCGTTGTGCCGGCCGGGCAGGGGAATCTGCAGATCAAAGGTTCCCTGCGGAGCCCGCACCTGCATCTCCCCGCCCGTCGCACTCGCCTGCCAGGCGCCGCGAACGCGTGCAGGCCGGTCTTCCAGACTGAAACGCCAGACCTCTCCAGGCGCCTGCGCCGCCCATTCCTCACAAAAGCGATCATCCCCATTGAGCACGGCGATGCCGTGGGTGCCCAAGCCATCGAGGATTTCCCCCTTGGCCGCGGCGATGGCCTCTACCGTCCCCAGGTTTTCGAGATGCGCCGTCCCCGCGTTGTTGATGATGACGAGATCCGGTGTGGCCAGACGGCTCAGCATCCGAATCTCTCCGGCATGGTTCATCCCCATTTCGACCACCGCATAGCGGTCCGTCTGGCTGAGGCGCGCCAGGGTCAGGGGAACGCCGATATGGTTGTTGAGGTTGCCCTGGGTGGCGATACCGGGACCGGTTTCCTGCAGGATTGCCGCGAGAATCTCCTTGACCGTGGTCTTGCCGCAGGAACCGGTAACGCCAATGACCTTGGCGGGACAACGCTGGCGCCAGGCGGCAGCGAGGTCTTGCAGCGCCTGCAGGGTATCGGTGACCAAGACTCCGGGCTCCGCCATCGCCCGGCTGACGAGCACGGCCGCGGCGCCGTTGCTGCGTGCCTGGGCAACAAAGTCATGGGCATCGAAATGTGGCCCAGAGAGGGCAACGAAGAGCGTGTCGGGTTGCGCGCTGCGGCTATCGCTACTGAGTCCGCGAATCCGCAGTTCTGCCGGGCTGCCAGGGAGGGTTTTCCCATGACAGATCTTGGCGACTTCCCGGAGACTCAGCTCGATCATTGACGTAACGCCTCCTCTGCGTGCTGCGCGTCAGCGAAGGGCTGTTTCTGACCGCCGCGATCCTGATAGCTCTCGTGACCCTTGCCAGCGATCAGTACCCAGTCGCCAGACTGGGCATCGGCGATGGCCAGCTGGATGGCGCGTGCCCGATTATGTTCTACGGTCGCCCGACCGCTCGGAATTCCGGTCAGAATCTCGTTGGTGATCTGTTCCGGGTCTTCCATGCGCGGGTTGTCGTCGGTGACGATCACCCGATCCGCCAGACGCGCGGCAATGGCGCCCATCTGCGGACGCTTGCCGTGATCGCGATCGCCGCCGCAACCAAAGACCAGCGTGATCTTCCCCTTGGCAATGGCACGCAGGTCTTGCAGGACGGCATCCAGGGCATCCGGGGTGTGGGCGTAATCGATCATCACCCGCGCCTTGCCCGGTACAGCCGGCAGGCACTGGTAGCGTCCGACCGGCAGGCTGAGGTGGGCAATCTGCTCGTCTTCGATCTCCCAGCCGAGAGCCGCAGCGCAGGCCAGGGCCGCCAGCAGATTGTAAGTGTTGCTGCGCCCGAGCAGAGGACTGCGCAAGCGACGTCTCCCCCAGGGCGTATCCAGCTCCAGCAGAGTGCCACTGGCACCCGGATGGTAGTCGCGCACTTTGATGGCAGCCGCATCAAAGCCATAGTCCAGAACCTCTACCTGCGCTGCGATGCTTTGCCGCAGTTGCGCAGTGAAGGGATCATCGGCATTAAGGACGGCGTATTGCAGTTCCGGCGTCTGAAAGAGCCGTGCCTTGGCTGCCCCATAACTCGCCATGTCGCCGTGAAAGTCGAGATGATCCTGGGTAAGGTTGGTGAAGACAGCAATGTGGAAGGGGACCGCAGCCACCCGGCCCAGGGCAAGGGCGTGGGAGGAAACCTCCATACTGACCGTCTGTGCGCCGGCAGCACGCGCCGCGACCAGTAGGCGCCACAACTCGACCGCCTCGGGGGTAGTGTTGGGCAGTGCCTGCAGCGCATCCACCGGCCCATAGCCGAGGGTGCCGATGATCTGCGCCGGCGCCGGTGCCAGTTGGGCGATCAGCCGCGTCACACTACTCTTGCCATTGGTCCCGGTCACGCCGATGAGCCGGGGGGTTGCGTCCGCGTCCCAGCAGTAATGGCGCCGCAAGGCCAGCCCCAGGAGCGCGCGGGCATCGGGGCGCGACCATAGCGGACCGGCTTCGGTGTCGGTAAACCCTTCGTGTTCGGCCTCGACGATGGCAGCGGCGGCACCTGCCTGCCAGGCATCGGGCAGAAAGTGCGCCGTGGGTCCATGGCGCGTATCCAGAGCGACAAAGAGCCCCCCTTCGGGCAAGCGGCGGCTGTCACTGTCGATGCCGGTAATGGGAATGGCTCGTGCTGGCTGCAATTCCGGGAGGAGGTAGTCGAGGGTTTCAGTGCTGGACATCACCCGCTCCTTCTGCCCAGCGCTGCTGTTCGGCAATGCTCCGTGGGTGGATAGCCTGGGCGCTTCCTGCCTGCGGCGGAATACCGGCGTTGCGCAAGGCCACGCTCATGGTGCTACGAAAGACCGGTGCCGCGACGACGCCGCCATAGCGCCAGCCTTGGGTAGGGTCGCGCACTGTCACCGCCATCACAAAACGCGGATTCTGCGCCGGCGCAAAGCCGACGAAGCTAGTATTCACCTGATGGCGATGAAACCCCCCTTTGCCGTTGGCCATGGCCGCCGTGCCGGTCTTGCCAGCTACCGTGTAGCCGGGGATGGCAGCGAGAAAGCCGGTGCCCCCGGACGCGACGACCCCGGCCAGCCAATTGCGCAGCTCGGCGGCGGTACTGGCCGCCATCACTCGGCGCTCCTCGCCTTGTTGCCCCTTGAGTAGGTGTGGTTGGACATAGACACCCCCATTGGCGATCGCCGCATAGGCGGCGGCCAGCTGCAGGGTATTAACCGAGATGCCGTAGCCGTACGCAATCGCAGCATGCGCCGCTGGCCCCCATTGTTGATAGGCGGGTAAGCGGCCGGCACTCTCGCCGGGCAGGGCCAGGCCCACGGATCGCCCGAACCCAGCGCGGCTGAGCAAGCCATAGAGATCTGCCGCAGGGGTACGCAGAGCAATCTTTGCTGCGCCGATGTTGCTGGAATATTTGAGAATCTGCGCGATATCGAGGGTGCCATGCCGGGCGTCATCCTGAATGCAATAACTGGCGACGCGAAAACAGTTGGTGTCGACATCGAAGCGGCTGCCGGCCTGGATACTGCCGCTATCCAGGGCCGCTGCCACGGCAAAGGGCTTCATTACCGAGCCGGGTTCGAAGGTGTGGGTAATGGCGCGATCCGTGGCACCGGCGGGATCATAGTGTTCCCGATCGTTGGGATTGCTCGCCGGATAGTTGACCATTGCCAGGATGGCACCACTGTGGGCGTCGAGAAGGACCGCAGAGCCCGTGTGCGCGGCGAAACGCTGCACGGCAGCCGCCAGAGCCGTGTAGGCCGCATACTGCAGGCGGCGATCGATCGTCAGGGTCAGGGGCTGGCCTGGGTGGCTGACATTTTCCGGGGCGCTGGACAGCAGGTGCCCATGATTATCGCGCAGAACTTCGCGCTGGCCGGCTCGACTGCGCAGGATGTTATCATAGGCCAGTTCCAGGCCTTCACTACCAACTCCTTCGATATTGGTAAAACCCAGCAATGGACCGGTGATCTGCCCGCTGGGATAGAAGCGTCGGTACTCCTGCAATTCATGCAGCCCGGGGATGCCCAGGGCCAGTGCTCGTGCAGCCAGTTGCGGGTCGACCTGTCGAAGCAGGTAGGCAAAGGCACTACCACTGTGTTGCAGGCGTTTGCCAATCTCTGCTGACGACATTCCCAAGACCCTGGCCAGTTCTGGCCAGCGCGCCTGCTGTTGCGCAAAAACCTTGGGGTCTACCCAGAGGGTACTGCTGGGCACCGATAGGGCCAAGGGCTGACCATAGCGGTCGAAGATCTCCCCGCGCGCCGGCGCCGGAAGCGGCAGTTGCCGCTGGTAACGCTGCTGACCCTGGGCGCGCAGGAAGGCGCTCTGCTCCACCTGCGTCTGCCAGGACTGATAGAGAATGGCACAAAATCCAGCGCCCAATACCGCGAAGATCAGACGCGGTCGCCAGCTGGGCAGGGACGATTCCGCCAGGCCGTTCACCGGGCTTTCACCATGACGATCTGGCTGTTTTTCGGTGCCTCCAGCCCTAGCTTTTGATGCGCAATGTCGCCAACGCGAGTATCGGAAGCCAGAGTCGCTTGCTCCAATTGCAACTGCCCCCAACGATTGTTGAGGGTGAAAATGTGATTTTGCAGGGCCTGCAGATGAATGAATTGCGCCCGACTGTTTTCGCGTGCAGCAACGATGCCGAAGAGGGTGAGAGTGATCAGCGCGACGAGAAGGATGGTGCTACGACGCATGACAATACTCCGGATTCTTGGTAGCGGCACGCAACACGGCGGAACGGGCGCGGGGATTTTTGGCGATTTCTGACTCCTGTGCACGAATAGCGGGGCTGATCTCGACCCAGGGCTGGGCGGGCAGTTCCGCGGCGCGCAACGGCAGGCGGGGATCAGGACGCGCTTCGTGCGCGCGGAAAAAGCGCTTGACCAAGCGGTCTTCGAGGGAGTGAAAGCTGATGATGGCGAGCCTTCCACCGGGGCGCAGGGCGGCCAAGACCTGGGGCAGGAAGCGCTGCAGTTGACCCAGTTCGTCATTCACCTGGATGCGAATTGCCTGGAAGCTCCGGGTAGCGGGGTGGATCCCTTTCCCTGCAGGGAGCAGATCGCCGATCAGCTCCGCGAGCTCGCGGGTACGCAGAAGAGGGGCGTCTTGACGCTGGGCGATGATGGCTTTGGCGATCCGCGTTGCCGCCCGCTCTTCACCATACTCCTGCAGCACGCGTCGCAGCTCCCGAAACTCCACCTGCGCCAGCCACTCGGCGGCAGACAGCCCCTGACTGGGGTCCATGCGCATATCGAGCGGGCCATCGCGCAAAAAGCTGAAGCCACGCTCGGCCTCGTCCAGTTGCGGCGACGAAACCCCCAGATCGGCGAGGATGGCATCCACCCGCCCGAGCCAGCCGCGTGCTTCCAGCAGTTGCGCCAGGGCGTCGAAGGGGGCTTGGACCAAGTCCACGCGCGGATCGTCGGCAAAGCGTTCGCCCAGCGCCTGAATAGCCGCCGGATCGCGGTCGAAGATACACAGCCGATCATCGACGGCCAGCTGCGCGAGGAGCAGGACGCTATGGCCACCCCTTCCCCCGGTGGCGTCCACCAAGCGCCGTGGCCCTGGAGTCTGCCAAACCGGCTGCAGTGCCGCAAGCACCTCGTTGGGCAGAACTGGCTGGTGGGCGCCGCTCATAGCTGCAAATCTCCAAGGCTCGCGAGCAGGTCCTCATCAGGCGATAGAGTCTGCTGTTGCTGCCACAGCGCTGCATCCCAGATCTCGAACTTGCTGACTTGCCCCACTAGCACCACGTCGCGCTCGATCTGTGCGTATTGCCGCAGATTGGCGGATAGGAGGATGCGGGACTGGTTGTCGAGACGGAGTTCTTCTGAGTGGCCGATGAAGATGCGCTGGAAGCGGCGGACGCTGGCCTGGGTGTTGGGGAGGGCGGCTATTTGTCGTTCGACTTCCTCCCAGCGCGGCAGAGGATAGGCCCAGAGGCAGCGCTCGGCCGCTTCGTTGGTGGGGTTGATGGTCAGCACGATCTGCCCGTCACAGAGGGCGTTGAGCTGGTCGCGAAACCGCGCCGGCACGCTGAGACGTCCCTTGCTGTCGAGAGTATGACAATGCGTGCCGCGAAACATGACCGGGTGGCTCTCCGTTTTTTACCACTTTGCCCCACTTCTTCCCACACGGTTAAGGGTAAGGACGGGTCTTGTTCGTGTCAAGGTAAAAAGACTCGTCTTTTCGGTATCTTAGCGATTTCTGAAGTGATTTTCGTGCGATTTCTGAGGAAAAGTCGACAAGCATATGAATTTAAGTGAAGTTTTTCCTGAACGACGAGAATGGCTAGCAGGTGGGGAAAAGTGGAGTGAGTCGATAAGCCGGGTTCTGTCGTGGACGACCATTCCTCTAGGCCGGCCCTTACGAGCCGGCTCCAGCAACCTACCCGCGCACGCTGCGGGCCACAGCTTGGTGCGCCTATTTGGTCTTGCTCCGGACGGGGTTTCCCCTGCCACTCCCGTTACCGGGAGCGCGGTGCGCTCTTACCGCACCTTTTCACCCTTACCGGCGTTTACACGCGTTGGCGGTATGTTTTCTGTGGCACTTTCCGTAGGCTCACGCCTCCCGGCCGTTAGCCGGCGTCCTGCCCTGTGGAGCCCGGACTTTCCTCCCCGGATTGCTCCGCGGCGGTCGTCTGACTCACTCCACCGCGCACTATACGCACTTTGCGGCGCGGTACAACTCGGCACGCCCCGCCAGACTGGAACTATACTTACAATACAACGTGATCTGAGGAGAGACTGCCATGATCGATGATACATTTCTGGATGAAGCGCATGAGCTGCCGTCCGTGACCCCCATGGAGCGGGTGGTGGCGTGGTCGGTGTTTCGCACGAGGGACGCGGCGCAGCAATTTCTGGAGCATGTCCATTTAGCACCGGGCCAGGCACTGGTGGGTGGGCATGGCAAGGACAGCGTGGCGGAGTATTGGTGGGTGGGGGTACAGGTGCAGAACCTGGGAGTCTGGGGCAACAGTGCCGCAATAAACAAACATGGGCGCATGGGCGACTAGCCCGAAGCACGGAATCAGCGCTGTAGGGCGGCGAGTTCGGCGGCATAACGTTCCGCGACTCGGCGCCGCTTCACCTTCAGCGTGGGGGTAAGGGTGCCCCCACTTTCGCTCAAGGGCTCGCGCAGGATGGCGAAGCGCCGCACCTGCTCAAAACTCGGCAGGCCTTGCAGGGCCTGATTAACGGCTTGCCGGAGCGCGTGTTCGAGCTGCCGCGCATCGGCACTCTCCCCCAAAGTGTCGCGCACGATCTCGGGATTTGGGTAGAGCAGCGCAATCAGATACGGAAGGTGGTCGCCAAAGACGACGGCCTGGGCGATGAGGGGCTGGCTACACAGCCGCAGCTCGATCTTCTGCGGCGCAATGTTTTCCCCCGCACTGTTGACGATGATCTCTTTTTTGCGTTCGGTGATGTGTAAATATCCATCGGCATCCAGCTCGCCCACGTCACCAGTATGCAACCAGCCCTCCACCACGGTCTCGCGGGTGGCGGCATCGTTGTTCCAGTACCCCTGCATAATGGACGGACCGCGCACCAGGATTTCCCCATCGTCGGCAATGCGCAGCTCGAGATTGGGCAGTGGCTTGCCCACGCTTCCCGGGTGAATGGCATTGAGGGGGTTGGCAGCGATGACCGGGCTCGCCTCGGTCATGCCATAGCCCTCGAGAATGGGCAGGCCCAGTCGCAGAAAAAACTGGGCGATGGCAGGGTCCAAAGCGGCGCCGCCGGAGACGAAGTACTGCAGGCGCCCACCGAGCTTCTTGCGCAGCTGTTTGCGCAGCAGATAACTGCTTGTCGCCTGTTGCCAGTTCGCCGCCGTTTTTCCTTCCAGCCCCACGCCCTGGCGCAGAAATTTCCCCAGCCAGTCATGGCGATCGTTGAGAGTCCGCAAAGTGCGTTCGTAGAGCACTTGAAAAATGCGTGGAACAGCAATCAACAGATCGGGACGGGTAGCGGCCAGATCGCGCAGCACAGTATCGGGCCGTTCGGCATAGGCGGTCTCCAGACCCAGCAGATAGCCGCCAAAATGGCCGGTGGCACGTTCAAAGACATGGCTGAGCGGGAGCACCGAAAGCAGTCGTTGCCCGGCGCGTAATGGTACCAGGTGCAAAAAGCCCTCGATGTTGCTGAGAAAGTTATCGTGACTCAGCATGACGCCCTTGGGCCAGCCCGTGGTTCCCGAGGTATAGACGATGCTGGCGAGGTCTTGCCGTCGCAGGGGTTCTGCGGGGAACGCTGGTGCCTCCTCGTCGCCCCCCAGGGTGTCCAGGTCTTGCCAACCGGCCAGACCCGTCGCGGTCTCTTGCAGAAAGACATGACTGGGCGCGACACCCCAGGCCGCGGGTTCCAGACGGCTGTAGATCTCCTGATTCTGCAACAGGATCACACTGGGGCTACAGTCCCCCAGAACATAGTGAATCTCGCGCGCCCCGAGGCTTGCGTAGAGGGGCACGGTAACCGCACCAATGCTGAGAATGGCAAAATCGAGAATGGCCCAATCGACGGAATTGGCGGCCATGAGCAGGACCCGGTCGCCCCGGCGTACTCCAAGCCGGTTCAGACCCCGTGCGCGGCGCCGCACGGTTTCTGCAAAGTCGGCGGCGCGCAGGGGAAGAAACTCTTCCCCCACCCGCTGCCAGGCGATATTTCCGTCGGGATCGCGCTGGCAACGGGCGAAAAGTCCGGCCGCGAGGTGATCGAGACCGGTTACCGAAAGCGCCATCAGCGCAGCGCTTTTTCTGACGGGGTCAGGCTACGCTGGAAACTCTCCAGCGCAAAAATCTGTTCTGCATAATCTAGGGTAGCCTTGGCCGCCTTGGGAATCTCGATGCCCAGGCTTGGCAAGCGCCACAGCAGTGGTGCCAGGGCGCAATCGGCGATGGACAGCTCATCACCGAAAAGGTAGCGTTGCTGGCTGAATAGGGTGCTGAGTTGGGCCAGGGAACGACGCAAAGAGTCCTTGGCGGCGACTTTGTCCTGCTCGCTGTAACCTGGCCGGAACAGGGGGTTGAACCAGTCGCGATCAAATTGCATCAGCCCCACCCGGACGCGTGCGCGCGAGATGGGGTCGGCAGGGATCAGGGGGGGGTGCGGAAAGCGCTCGTCGAGGTATTCGATGATCAAGAAGGATTCGATGACGGCCAGATCACGGTCGACCAGGGTGGGCACTTCGCCGTAGGGATTCAGCGCGAAGAGGTCTTCCGGCTTGTCAGCGAAGTCGATATCGATTACCTGATACTCCATGGCCTTTTCTTCCAGTACAAAGCGAACGCGATGGGCAAAGACGCAGTCCTGCGCGGAATACAGCGTCATCAGGGTCTTCTTGTTGCTCGGTGTTGCCATGCAAGGGTCCTCAAAATGTCTAGTGGGATGTTTCACCGTAATATCGGAGTATTTAGTGTATCAGAACGTGTGGGGGATTGGGTGGGGAATCGTGAATGGATATCAAATTTGATTGCGCAGCCCTGAAGGGTGGCATTACACTGGCGCGACAGAATAAAGTTGTAACTTCGCAACAGTCGTTGTATCGTTGGCTCTAGTGAACCGTGGGAGGGCGATCCCGGCGATCGCAAAAAGGTAGATGATTCAACAGCGCACTCTGAAAAACATGATCTGGGGCACCGGGATTGGGCTGCATAGTGGCAAGAAGGTGTATCTTGGTTTGCGCCCAGCGCCAGTGAACACGGGAATCGTCTTCCATCGTAGTGACCTCCCCGGCAAGGCCTACATCAAGGCCGATCCTTTGCATGTGGTCGACACGCGACTGTCTACTAATATCGGCGATGGGGAAATTCGCGTCGGCACCATCGAACATCTGATGTCTGCCCTGGCCGGCCTCGGCATCGACAATGTGTATGTGGATCTGGACGGTACGGAAGTCCCGATCATGGACGGTAGTGCCGCGCCCTTCGTATTCCTCATCCAGTGCGCCGGGGTGGAGGAGCAGAATGCCCCCAAACGTTTCATTCGCATCACCGAGACCCTGGAGGTGCGCAATGGCGACCGTTGGGTGCGTCTCGAGCCCTTCGATGGCTTCAAGGTCAGCTTTACCATCGACTTCGATCATCCCGTGGTACGCAATGGCGGTCAGGAAGTTAGTGTCGACTTTGCCCACACCTCCTATCTGAAGGAAGTTTCGCGGGCGCGCACCTTCGGCTTCATGCGCGAGGTCGAAACCTTGCGGCGCATGGGTCTGGCCCTGGGGGGCAATCTCGATAACGCCATCGTCGTTGATGACTACCGCGTGCTCAATGAGGATGGCCTGCGCTACGCCAATGAGTTCGTCCGCCACAAGGTCCTCGACTCCATCGGCGATCTCTACCTGCTGGGGCATCCGTTGCTGGGACATTTCTCTGGTCACAAGGCGGGGCATGCCCTCAACAATCAGCTTCTGCGCCTGCTCCTGCAGCGCGAGGATGCCTGGGAATATGTGGATTATCCCTCGCTGGAGAAGGCGCCGTTTTCCTTTGTGGATTCCCTGGCGGCGGTCCCTGCCTGATCCAGGGTCCGGACCAGTCGTTGGAGGGCGGCGCCGAGGGCGCCGTCGCTGTTTTCTGCCAACTCGCGCAGGGCGTCCGGCGCGGGTCCGGAGATGCGGGTGGCGGCAGGCGGCCGCGACGCAGACGCTTGCGATTGCCATGGGCGTACCGTGGCCACGATCCGTTCCGTCGGATACTCTGGAAAACGCGCATTCCAACGCTGACAGATGCGTTTCTGATGGCGTCGTAACCAGGCCAGCCAGACGCTGCTCTCCACCAAGACCTGCAAGGTGCCATCGCGCCAGTCCACGAGCCAGGTGCGTTCCTGGGCTTCCAGGCTCAGCAGCGCATTCCAGTCCTGCTGCCGGGCGTGCAGCTCCTGTCCGTGACGAAACACCGCTGCGAGCGCCGGGCCGATCTGATCGCGGGCGCGACGTTTCGTCCGCGCGGGCTTCGTGCTACCCTCGGGCATATTTTTTTGACTTAGAGTTTTGGCATTCATGCTGGGAACCATCATCCGTCATGTGGTGGGCAGTCGCAACGACCGCCTGATCAAGAAAGCCCGCGCTGTAGTTGCCCGGATCAATGGCTTGCAGGAACAGTATCACGCCATGAGCGACGCCGAGCTACAGGGGCAGACGGCGCGACTGCGCGAGCGGGTCGGGAACGGGGAGCCACTGGACAGTATCCTGCCCGAGGCCTTTGCCACCGTACGCGAGGCGGCGCGCCGCGTCATGGGGATGTTTCACTATGATGTGCAGCTGATCGGCGGTTACATGCTGCACGAGGGCAAGATTGCCGAGATGCGCACCGGCGAGGGCAAGACCCTGGTCGCCACTCTGCCGGCCTACCTCAATGCCTTGACCGGCAAAGGCGTTCATGTTGTGACAGTCAACGACTACCTGGCCAGCCGCGACGCCGAGTGGATGGGGCGCGTGCACCGCTTTCTAGGCCTGTCCGTTGGGACCATCATTGCCAATCTTTCGCCCGAGGAGCGCCGCGCGGCCTATGCCGCCGACATCACCTATGGCACCAACAACGAGTTTGGCTTCGACTATCTGCGTGACAATATGGCCTTTTCGCCCGCCGAGCGGGTGCAGCGCGGCCTGCATTACGCCATCATCGATGAGGTCGACTCCATTCTCATCGACGAGGCGCGCACGCCGCTGATCATCAGCGGGCCCACCGAGGAAAACACCGATCTCTACCAAAAAGTCGACAAGCTCATCCCGCAGTTTATCGCTGATGAGGACTTCACTATCGATGAAAAGGCCAAGCAGGTGCTGCTCACGGAAGAGGGCGTCGAAAAGGCGGAGCAACTGATGCTCGATAATGGGTTGCTGAGCGAGGGCAACCTCTACGACATTCAGAACGTAAATCTGGTACATCACCTGAATCAGGGCTTGCGCGCGCATCATATCCACCATCGCGAAACGGATTACATCGTCCGCGACGGTGAGGTCTGTATCGTTGATGAATTTACCGGCCGGATGATGACCGGCCGGCGCTGGTCCGATGGCCTGCATCAGGCGGTGGAGGCCAAGGAGGGCGTAGAGATCCAGAACGAAAGCCAGACCCTAGCCTCCATCACCTTCCAGAACTATTTCCGTATGTACGACAAACTGTCGGGCATGACTGGCACTGCTGACACCGAGGCCTTCGAGCTCAACCAGATCTATGGCCTGGAAGTAGTCGTCATTCCCACCCACCGACCCATTCAGCGCAAGGATCTGGCCGATCAGATCTACCGTACGGCGGCGGAAAAATGGGATGCCATCATTGCCGATATCGAGGCCTGTCGAGAGCGCGGGCAACCTGTTTTGGTGGGTACGACTTCCATTGAGCACAATGAATATTTGTCGCGCCGTCTGCAACAGAAAAAAATCCCCCATTCCGTGCTCAATGCCAAGCAGCACGAGCGCGAGGCGGAAATCATTGCCCAGGCAGGAAAATCCGGTGCCGTAACCATCGCCACGAACATGGCCGGCCGCGGTACGGATATCGTTCTCGGTGGCAATGTCGAGCATCAAGTGGAGATGATCAAGGCGCGTACTGATCTCGACGATGTCGCCAAGGAGGAACTGGCGCAGGCCTTGAGGGATGGCTGGCAGGCGGAGCACGACAAGACTCTGGCGGCTGGCGGTCTGCACATCATTGGTACGGAGCGCCACGAGTCGCGGCGGGTAGACAACCAGTTGCGGGGGCGTGCCGGGCGCCAGGGCGACGTTGGCAGCAGTCGCTTTTACCTGTCTCTGGAAGACCCGCTCATGCGGATCTTTGGCAGTGATCGGCTGGGCGGACTGATGCAGAAACTTGGCATGCAGCCGGGGGAGGCCATCGAGCATCCTTGGGTGACCAAGTCCATCGAAAACGCCCAGCGCAAGGTCGAAGCGCGCAATTTCGATATCCGCAAGCAGCTGCTCGAATATGACGACGTCGCCAATGAACAGCGTAAGATCATTTACGCCCAGCGCAACGCCTTCATGGACAGCGACAATTTGCACAGCGAAGTGGAATCCCTGCGGGTCGATGTGTTGGAAGCCCTGCTCGAAGACTATGCCCCGGCGGGCGTCATGGAAGAGCAGTGGGATATTGTTGGTCTGGAAACGGTCCTGGAACGGGTTTTCGCGGAAAAATTCCCGGTGGGGGAATGGCTGGCAGCCGATCGTACCCTGAACCATGAAGGGTTGCAGGAGCGGATTCTGGCGGCGGTGCGTGCCCGCTGGCAGGAGCGCGAGGCACTGATGGGTGAGGAAATGGCTCGCCATCTGGAAAAGAGTGTGACCTTGCAGGTGCTCGATAGCCAGTGGAAAGATCACCTCGCCAGCATGGACCACCTGCGCGAGGGCATCCACCTGCGCGGCTATGCACAGAAGAACCCCAAGCAGGAGTATAAGCGCGAATCCTTGGCCTTGTTCAATGCCATGCTGGCACGGGTGCGCGAAGAAATCGTCAGTACCCTGTCGCATGTGCAGGTCAGCCCGGTCAGCGAGACGCCTGCCGAAGCCATGGATTGGAGCAGTCTCTTCCCAAGCCGGCCGACGAATCAGGGCCTGGTCTTCCAGCACCCCGACCTGCCTGGTGGCTCCAGTGAAGACGAGGACCGTGACCTGCCCGCCGTAGCGGCCTTGGGTGGGGCGGCGGCGCTGCCCGTACAGGTGCAAAAGGTGGGTCGTAACCAGCCTTGCCCATGCGGTTCCGGCAAAAAATACAAACACTGTTGTGGTCGCCTCGCCTGAGATACTGTCATGCCCGTTGCCCTCGATCCTCCCCGTTCCCTCCTACCGGTTGCCGGCGTCCGCCTTGCCATAGCCGAGGCCCAGATCCGCTATGCCGCGCGTCGCGACCTTACCTTGATGGAGCTCGCTCCCGGGACGCAGGTGGCAGGTGTCTTCACCCGCAACCGTTTTCGTGCGGCGCCGGTCCTGGTGGCCGAGGAACACCTCGCCACCGGTCAAGGCATTCGTGCCCTGATCATCAATACGGGTAACGCCAATGCCGGGACCGGGGCGGTGGGACTGCGTGCTGCCGAGGATAGCTGCCGGGTGGTAGCTGCGGCATTGGGTTGTGCGGCGCAGCAGGTCCTGCCGTTCTCCACCGGGGTGATTGGGGAGCCGATCGACCTGGCGGGCAAGATTGCGGCAGCCTTGCCGGGCTGTCTGCCAGCCCTGGCCGAGGACCGCTGGCTGGAGGCCGCCGATGCCATCCGCACTACCGATACGGTGGCCAAGGGTAGCTCGCGGCAGCTCGATATTGCCGGCAAACAGGTCACCGTCACCGGTATTGCTAAAGGCTCCGGTATGATTCGGCCGGATATGGCGACCATGCTCGCCTACATCGCTACCGATGCCGCCGTTGCGCCGGAGGCCCTGCAGCCGATATTGAAGCAGGCGGTGAATCGCTCCTTCAACCGCATCACCGTTGATGGCGACATGTCCACCAACGATGCCTGCATGCTCATCGCCACGGGGCGGGCGGGGAATGTGCCTCTGGCGCTGGGTGAGGCAGACGCCCTGATCGACGCAATCACCGAGGTGGCGACCGAACTGGCGCAGGCCATCGTCCGCGACGGTGAGGGTGCCAGCAAGTTCATCCCCATCCGGGTCAGCGGCGGACGCAGCGAATCCGAGTGTCTGCAGGTGGCGTATCGGATGGCCCACAGCCCCCTCATCAAGACGGCCTTTTTTGCCTCGGATCCCAACTGGGGCCGCCTGCTCGCGGCCATCGGCTCGGCGGGCGTGGAAGATCTCGATGTTGAACGGGTACAGATTCATCTCGGCGATCTGTGTATCGTGCGCAATGGCGCCCGTGCTGCGGAGTACACCGAAGAGGTGGGGCAGGCGGTCATGGCGCGGGCGGAGATCCCCATCCATGTCGATCTCGGGCGCGGGTCGGCAGAAGAGCAGATATGGACCTGTGATCTTTCCTATGACTATGTGCGTATCAATGCCGATTACCGGAGCTGAGTCGTGGCGGTAGTCCCCGTCGCTACGGGTGTCTTGCAGCGGGGTGATGGCCGGGTGCTGGTTTCTTTGCGTCCCGAGGGCAAACCGTGGCCGGGGTTTTGGGAGTTCCCGGGGGGCAAGATCGAGCCCGGCGAGGCACCTGAGGCGGCCCTCCGGCGGGAGCTGGAAGAGGAGATCGGCGTTCAGATTGGTCACCCCGAAGCCTTTCTGCGACGCGATCATCCCTATCCCGAACGCACCGTGGCTTTGCACTTCTTTCGGGTGCGTAGCTGGCAGGGGGAGCCCTACGGGCGAGAGGGGCAGCAGATTCGCTGGATCTACCCGTGGGAAATTGCAGCACTCGATTGTCTTGCGCCCAATCTGCCGGTGGTCGCCAAGCTGCTCGGCGAAGAGCTCCCGCAGCCGCCGCTTTGGCTGATTGCGGATCCCGCGCGGTTGCCGGCTTCCCGCTTTTTGCCGGCTCTGCAGTCCGCCATCGCTGCCGGCCTGCGTGCCGTGGTGTTGCGGATCAAGGAGACGATGCCAGCGGAGCTCGCGGCGGCGATGCCTGGGTTTCTGGAGCAAGCCCGCAATATGGGCGTACGCTTTTTCCTCAATCATCCCGAACCGGCCCCAGACTGGCCAGTTTCCGGCCAGCACTGGACGGAAGCCCGCCTGCAGGCGGCAACGGGGAAGCTATCGGAACCTTTTGGCGTTTCTTGCCACGGGGGGGAGTGCTTGGCGCGCGCTGCACGGTTGCATGCGCGTTATGCCTTTCTCTCTCCGCTGTTCGCCACCCAGACCCACCCCGACGCGCCGGCCCTGGGAATCGAGCGCTTTGCCGAGCTGATTGCGCCTGCGGCGGTCCCGGTGATTGCCCTGGGCGGGATGACGCCGGAGCGGGTTGCGGCAGCCCGTGCTGCGGGCGCCTCGGGGATTGCCGTCCTGTCGGGAATTTTGGAAGCCGAAGACCCCGCCAGCGCCACCCGTGCCTTTCTCGATGCCTGGAATACCCATGCCTGAACTGTCGGTCATCATCCCGCTCTACAACGAAATTGACAATGTCGAGCCCTTAGTGGCGGCTCTGCGCGCCGCTTTGGGCGAGGCCGATGTCGAGGTCATCATCGTCGATGATGGCAGTCGCGATGGTAGTGCCGCCGCCCTCGACCGTGCCCAGGCGGAATGGCCAGAGGTCCTTACGGTGCTGCACCTGCAGCGCAATTTTGGACAGACGGCGGCGATGCAGGCGGGAATCGACGCCGCTCGCGGCGAGGTCATCGTCACCCTCGACGCCGATCTGCAGAATGATCCGCAGGACATCCTGCCGTTGGCCCAACGGCTTCTCGCGGAAAACCTGGATGTCGTTGCCGGTTGGCGCAAGAACCGACAGGATGGGCTCTTGCTGCGCAAGATCCCCTCGCGCATCGCCAACCGCCTCATCCGCCGTCTGACCGGCGTGCGCCTGCATGACTATGGCTGTACCCTCAAGGCCTACCGCGCCTCGGTCCTGCAGGGGGTCCGGCTGTATGGAGAGATGCACCGCTTCATCCCCGCCTGGCTCTCTACCCTCACCTACACCGACCGTATCGTCGAGGTGCCGGTGCGTCACCATCCGCGCCGGGCGGGCAAGAGTAAGTACGGCATCAGCCGTACCTTTCGCGTGCTGGTCGACCTGCTCTTCGTCAAGTTTTTCCTCGGTTACAGCCAGCGCCCCATGCACTTCTTTGGGGTGATTGGGCTTTTTTCCCTGTTCATTGGCTCTGGCATGTTGATCTACCTTTTTATCGATAAATTTGCCGAAGGAGCCGCCATCTCCGGGCGTCCCATGCTGGTCGCCGGGATGCTCTTCTTTCTTGCCGGGCTGCAGTTCCTCAACACCGGCATCGTCGCCGAAATGCTGTCGCGCATCTATTTCGAGGGGCAGGGGAAGACCACCTACGTGCTGCGTAGCCGGAAATCCGATCAAGTCTGAGATGGCCCGCATTCCCATTCTGATGTACCACAACATCGCTCAAGCCCCGGCGGGGGCGCGACTGCGTAGCCTCTACGTTGCGCCGCGCCGCTTTGCCTGGCAGATGGGGCTTCTGGCGCGAGCCGGCTATCAGGGCCTGTCCCTGCGGGATGCGCTGCCCTACCTGCGTCGGGAGCGCAGTGGCAAAGTGGTTGTTATCACCTTTGATGATGGCTATCGGGACAATGTGGTCAGCGCCCTGCCGATCCTGCAGCGCTGGGGATTCACCGCCACCTGTTTTGTGGTATCTGCCGCGCTGGGGGCATTCAACCGTTGGGATGCCGAGCAGTTACGAGTGCAAAAGCCGATGATGTCCCTGTCGGAACTCGAATACTGGCGCGACGCGGGTATGGAAATTGGTGCGCACACGCAAAATCACGTTCATCTGCCTGCTCTGGCAGACGCCGATGCGGAGCAGGAGATCTCAGGCAGCAAGGCAGAGCTGGAGGTGCAGTTGGGCCAAGAGATCACGACTTTTTGCTATCCCTATGGTGAAATGGGCGCGCGGGAGCGGGAGATGGTAGCGCGTTCTGGCTTTGCAGCGGCGGTGACCACGCGACGCGGAAGAGCGCAAAGCGATGCGGACCTGTTCACCCTGCCGCGAATTTCCGTGGGTGGCCATCATTTGCCGCATGTATTCCCTTTGCAGCTTTGGACAGGATATGAAGATCGTCTGCGTTCCTGATGCACAAGTGGGTGCAGGAGAAGGATTCTGAGCGTCCGTTTGCTATGGGTGGGGACCAATCCCGGTGGCGGTGGTACGGAAACCCATATGATCACCCTGCTGCGCGCTCTTGCGCAGCTAGGGGTCGATGCCCACGCGCTGGTGCACCCACGGGGCAAAATTGCCGCTGGCCTGCAAGGCGAAGCAGTCTCTCTCCATTATGGGACCTTCCGCAACAGCGCGGATCCGCATGGGCTTCGGGCCCTGAATCGCGGCCTTCGTCAGTTGCGACCGGACGTTCTGGTCGGCAGTTTCAGCAAGGAATATTGGCCGTTGGCTCTGCTCAGCCGCGCCCATGGTGTACCGCTGACGCTCTTTCGCCACATGGACCTGCGCCTTCGCCCCAGCACCCGTTGGCTCCTTTCCCACTGGCCGTTGCGTCTCTTTGCTGTCTCCGCCTACCTCCGCGAGCGCCTCATCGCTCAAGGCCTGCCCGAAGAACGCGTCGAGGTCCTGCGCAATCCCTTGTCCCTTGCCGACTTTCAGCGTGAACCCGAGGCACGGTCGGCGCGACGCCAGGCTCTGGGGTTGCGGGAGGAGGATTTTCTCGTCGGTTTTGTCGGGGCGTGGCATCGCGGCAAGGGCGTTTTCGTGCTCGCTGACGCAATCGATGCCGCCCATGCCCAGGATGCGCGGGTGCATGGCTTGTGGATTGGTGGTGGCCCGCATGCAGAGGCGTTGCGGGAACGCTTGGCTGGTCGAACTTGGCAGCACGTCATCGGTTGGCAGGAACGAGTCACCCCCTGGTATAGCGTCATGGATACCCTGGCCCTGCCGTCCATCGAACCGGATACCTTTGGCCGGGTCCTGGTGGAGGCCCAGGCTTGCGCCATCCCTGTTCTTGGCGCGGCAATGGGGGGAATCCCGGAGAGCTTTGCGGATGGTGTATCGGGGTTATTGCTGCCCGCCGGGCACAGTGATGCGTGGCGCGATGCCATTCTGCGTCTTGCCTCTGATCGGGGGCTGTGCCGGCAGCTCGCCGCCAAAGGCCCAGCTCAGGTCGAGGGCTTTGCTGCCGACGCCATCGCCCGCGAATTTCTGGCCGCCCTGGGGCGATGACAGTCGAGCGTCGGAACCTTATGATAAGTTCGGAAAATTTGCGGAAGTTCTCCGTGGAGAGAATGTCATGAAAGCGGCCCTGGTAACACCGTTGCCCATGCAAGAATACCTGGAAGGCGAGCAACGATCGGAAATCCGCCATGAGTATGTAGCCGGACAAGTCTATGCCATGGCCGGCGCCAAATTGCGCCACAATGCCATCGTGCGCAACCTGGCAATATCACTTGGGCAGTACAACAAGCAGGCCGTTTGTGAGTTTTTTATTGCCGACATGAAGGTCCGAACGCGGGCGCTAGACGCTTTTTACTACCCAGATATCGTGCTGCGCTGTGGAAACCCCTTACCCGGAGACAGTCTTTATCTGGAAGATCCTTGCCTGGTCATCGAGGTGCTGTCGGAGAGCACGGCCAATATCGACCGTCGCGAAAAACTTCATGCCTATCAGACTCTCTCCAGCCTGCGTGAATATATTCTTGTCGATTCCGATAGCCGCAGTATTGAGGTCTATCGTCGGCGGTCCGAGGGGTGGTGGCATGAACTCCTCAGCGAAGAGGATCGCTTGCACTTTCATTGCGTAGATCTGGATCTCTCCCTGATGGAGGTCTATGCCGGTGTGGATCTGCCGCAAGGGGAGGCGACGGCCTGATCTCCTACTATGCCAAGGCCTTTACCACTCCATCCTCGCCGCATCATCCTCATCAAGTCCCACAGCGCGGGCATTGGCGACATTCTGCGCAGCTCTGCAGCTTGGGCGGTCCTGAAAAGGCGTTGGCCCGAGGCCGAGCTGCATCTGATTTTTCTCACCCGTTGGCCGGGTTACCCGAGCGAGGAACTGATTGCGGGGCACCATCTCCTGCATAGCGCCCACTTTCTGCCCTTGCAGGAAGGGCGCTTTGCTGGGATGCGCGGTGTGGGTCCGAAGGGCTGGCGCAGTCTGCTGCCGGAATTGCGCCGTCTGGGCAGGGAAATTTCGGCGGATCTGATCATCGACCATGAACCGCACGGTATAGAAAGCAGTATTGCTAGTCTGGTCCTGCGTACTCAATCCCCTTGCGCGGTGACGGTGGGGGTGGCACAGGTGGCGGGACGGGGATGGTTCTACGACCACTCCAGTCCCAGTCTGGCGCGCTACGCCAAAGATCGTGGACTGCCGCAGCCGATGGATTACACCGAGCGCGATTTTGCCGCCCTGGTGGCCTTGGGATTAGAGCGCCAGGGCCAGCAAATTGTGCTCCAGGTGGGCCAACCGGGACGTCTCTGGCAACTCGCCCATCCCAAAGACGAAGATGAGCTTCGCATCGGCCTCAACATCGGCTGCGGTACCCCGGATGCCCTATCCAAAAGACCTGACTTGGAGACTTTGGTAGAGGCTTTGGGACGCCTTTGGGAGAATCGTCCGTACCGTCTGTTGCTCACCGGTGCCGCCAACGAATACGAGATCAATGAGGAGTTTCGGCAGCGCTATCAGACTCGCTGGGGCAGTTCCGCGATGATGGAAAATCTTGCGGGCGCAGGTTCGCTCTCGATTTTGGGTGGTATCATCGATAGTTGCGATCTGTTCGTATCGAGTGATTCTGGTCCATATCACATGAGTGTCGCTTTAGGGAAGTCCACCATTGCGCTGTTTCGTCGGCCTAATCCTGAGCACTATCATCAGAACGGGCAGTTGCAGATATTGGTGGAGCCTGCCGCTGATGCGTTGCTGATAACACTCCTACAATCCTTGGAAATCTGCTGAGAGAACTATGCACCTACGCATTCCCGACCCCTGGATGTTCAGCCTGTATGCCCTGCCGGTATTTTTTTTCCCTTTAAGTACCGCCGCTACAGGGATATCTGCTGGCTTACTGCTTGTGCTTTATGGTGTTAGCGGTCATTGGAAAAATTGGGCCTCTCTCCGTCAGAGAGTCTGGGTACTTCCGCTATTTCTGTATATGGCATGGACGTTTATAGGTTTGATATGGACCAAGGACCTGCACGCTGGGCTTAAGGTCGCTGCGACTGCTAGTTATGGAATCTATGCTATTATTGGCGCCACGCTTCCTTGGAGGGAGAAATATTTTAAAATCTTTGTTCGTTTATTTTTGGCTGGGTTGGCTATCAATGGTTTATTGGCGGCACTAATAACTTGGCGAGTAATTTTGTGGCACTACAGTCCTGATCTTCCTTATGTGGGCTTGTCAGATCATATTTGGTGGTCAATGGCCTTGACTCATGCTATTCTCTGGCTTATTTTTGATCTAAAGAAGAAGTGGAATTTTTCTCGGTTTATAAATTTGCCGTTGCTGATCATTTTTTCGATAGAGCTTGCTCTGTCACCGGGGAGAAGTGGACAGTTGCTTTTTCTTTTGCTTACCCCTATTGCTATATTTTTTATCTATAGCGGAATTTGGCGTTATTGGGCATTATTTGGTACCGCCGCCATTGTTGCCGTTATGTTGGTGTCGCCGTATGTTCAGTCTCGCTTGGAATTAGGGGTTAAAAATCTCCAACAGTTTGTTTCACAGCCTAAAAGTACGGATACTAGTTGGGGAATTCGTCTTGCGACTATGTGGGCGGGCGCAGAACTGATTGTTGAGCATCCTTTTTTTGGAGTTGGGACTGGGGATTTTGGTACGGCTATGGAAAAATTGCAGCGGCAAGGAGTTGTTACGGAAACACCGGGCATCAGGAGCGACTCAGCAGCAAACAGCTATCTGAGTGAGGGCGCAGTTCTGGGCATTCCAGGCCTATTGTTGTTCTTGTGGTTTTTGATAAATTTATCGAGAGAAAAATTGAAAATTTGGCGTGAACCTCAGGGATGGTTGGTGGTCACTTATCTTGGTATTTTCTGGATTGGTGGTTTATATAATACGCTTAACTGGGGTTATGCAGACGCCATGGGGTTAGCGTTTTATGCTGGACTGCCGTTGACTTATTATAAAAATACAAGAGCTAGTGTAATAAATGACGAGCTATAAGAGAGTTGGCAATGAAGACTCGATGTGTTTTAGAAATTCCTAAGAAAAAAACTAAGTCATGAATGTGGGCGTGATCATATTAAACTTTAATGGTCGAGAAGTTCTTCGAGATTGTCTACAGTCTTGCTTAGATGCTGGTGTACCAGAAGAGATGGTGACTATTGTAGATAACGGCAGTACTGATGACTCACTAGCGTTAGTTGAAGAGTTTTCAGGGGTCCAAAAAATCCTGATCGGTTGCAATGCTGGTTTTGCGCGTGCTGTCAATAAAGGTATTTGTGTTACTAACGGCGATTTGATCCTGATTTTGAACAACGACGCCCGCCTCTTGCCGGAGTCTCTTTGCGCCCTTCTGGACTGTGCCGATAAGAATCCTAATGGTGCATTTATTGGTGCACGACTGCTCAGTCCCTCAGGCAATCCGCAAAACGTGGTAGCGGATTTCCCGCATTGGTGGTCCGAGATGATTCCAAATTTTGTAGGAAAATTACGTCGAAAAAATCCCAAAATGCTTGGCGTTGAAAAATCTGTTGACGTACCTTCGTTGATCGGCGCTGCCTTTCTTGTCCGTAAGCAGGTGCTGGAACGTTTAGGTCTTTTGGATGAGGATTTCTTTTTTTATCTGGAAGAGACGGAATGGTGTCATCGTGCCCATCAGAAGGGATTTCAGGTCATATTTTGTCCAGAGGCTCGGGTGGAACACGGTCTGGGTGGCACCGCCAATCGGTACAAGGCGGAGGCGCGCATCGAGTTTCATCGGTCCCGTCTGATCTATGCGCGAAAGGTGGAGGGCACTACTGCACGTAATCTGCTTCTCGGGGTGCTGTTTGCGTCGAGCTTCATCAATTTCCTGAGCAACGCAGTGTTGCTGGTCCTTACACTCTTCGCTTTTTCCAAGCTACGCCGAAAAACTGCCATGTATGGTAGGCTTTGGCTCTGGCACCTCTTGGGGCGCCCCGTTGACTGGGGATTGCCAAATAAATGTCCTGAACTGAGGAAGTGATGGGCACGGGTCTTTCTGCAGTGTACATCACCAAGGACGCAGCGCAGCATCTGGCAGCATCTATCCGTAGCGTTGTGCGATTGGTGGATGAGGTTCTCGTCGTGGATAGTGGGTCCAGCGACGAAACTGTCTCCATAGCCGAGCGAGAGGGCGCTCGAGTAATCTTCCATCCGTGGTCGGGTTTCGGCGCTCAGCGGGCATTTGCTGTCGCCGCTGCAGTCCACGACTGGGTTTTGATCGTCGATGCAGATGAGGTCTTGGAAGCTGATTCGGCGCGAGCTTTGCGTGAGGCATTGGCGATGGCGGATGGTATCGGTGGATTCCACCTTCGACGAAAAAACTATATCGGCAGGCGAGAAATTCGGCATGGCGATTGGGCAGGCGAATGGGTACTGCGCCTCGTGAATCGTCAGAAAGGTCGATACAACCCCGCGGATCTGGTGCATGAGTCGTGGCAATGCAGCTGCGTGGTCGCGCGTTTGCAAAATGCCGCATTGCACCATTACACGTTTTCCAGCACCCAAGAAATGCTTCCCAAACTTCAGCGCTACTCCGAACTCAACGCGCAGAAGGTAGCAGCGCGGGGGCGGTCGGTGGGTCCCTGGGCGCCCATGAGTCATGCCCTCTGGGCCTTCTTTCGCGGTTACATGTTGCGCGGGGGATTTCTGGATGGAGTGGAGGGCGGTGCCATTGCCTGGACCACTGCCGTCGGCGCTTACTTCAAATATGCCATCGCCCGTGACCTGCTGGCGGCACAAGCTGGGAAGCGGCGATGAGGGTCTTGCTGGTGCGCCTGAGTTCCCTGGGAGATGTGCTGCATACCTTGCCAGCCATTACCGATTTGCAGCGCAACGGGAAGGACGTGGAACTCGACTGGCTGATCGAGCCCGCCTTTGCCCCGATTGCCCGCTGGCATCCCGGAGTGCGAGAGGTCCTGCCTTTTTCCTTGCGTAGCCGGCAAGGGGGACTCGGCACGCTCCTCGGGCAGCTCCGCGAACTTCGCCGGCAACTGCGCACCCAGCGCTATGACCTCGTTCTCGATAGCCAGGGGCTGTTCAAGAGTGCTCTGCTCGCCCGTCTGGCGGGGACGACCGTCGCCGGCCTCTCGCCCCGCAGCGCTCGGGAACCCTTGGCGACCTACCTATACGGCCAGCGCCACGCGGTCCCCTGGGGTCCTACGGCCATTCAGCGTAACCGCGAGCTCTTTGCCCAGGTCTTTGCCAGCCCACGCCCGTCAGGACTGGCAGACTTTGGTTTGCAGAAGCAAGCGGTATCCTGGCGCGCGGAAAATCTCGCATTGGCCGCAGGGAAGGATGCGCTACCCTTCGTTCTGGGCTTGCACGCCACTTCCCGTGCCTGGCAAAACAAGGAGTGGCCCCTGCGCCACTGGATTACCCTAGCCCATTCCTTGGCCGATGCCGGCTATGATCTCGCCTTGCCGGCCATGGGCGCGCGTGAACAGGAACGGGTAGCGACCATTGCCGCCGCAGCCGACAATGTCCGGGCCCTGCCGCAGATGGATCTGGAAGGATTGGGCCAGGTCATGCTGCAGGCGCGTGCCTTTGTTGGTATGGATACGGGGCTTTCCTATCTGGCCGCGGCATTGGGTTTGGCCGGCGTGACCCTGTATGGCCCCACGGCTTCTGAGCAGGAGAATATGCCCGGCTCTGCGCAAGCGATACTCCAATCCACGGAAAACTGTGCCCCTTGTGGAAGCACCCGCTGTCGGCGGATCCATCAGCCCGAAGAACCCATTCCTTGTCAGGAAGGAATGCAGCCGACAATGGTTTGGGAACGTTTGGCCCCCTTGCTGGAGCGATTATGATTGCCGGAAGCCAGTTAGACAGAGCAGAAACCCGTCGCTACCGGCGGCACCAGTTCTGGACCGATCACGGCATCTTTCGCGAACTGTTCTACGCCAATTTTCACGAGATTGCACCGGGGCTCTTCCGCGCGGCGCAACCAGCACCCTGGCAACTGAGCCAGTGGCAGGCGCAGCACCACTTCGATGCGGTGTTGAATATCCGCGCGCCTGCTCCCGAGGAGGCCCATTTCCGCTTGGAGCAGGATGCCTGCGATGTCCTCGGTATCGCGCACCTGCCGATTCATGGTTTCGGTTCGCGGGACCTGCCGCAGAAAGACTCCCTGCTGGCCTTCCTGGATCAGATTCCGGAGCTGCCTCCCAGGCTTCTGGTCCATTGCAAATCGGGGGCAGATCGCGCCGGCTTTATCTGTGTGTTGTTACAACACCAGCGCTATGGGATGCCTTGGGAGGAGGCGCGCAAGGAGCTACGGCTCTGGCCGTACGGCCACATCCGCCATGCCAATACCGGCATCCTCGACTGGTTTTTTGCCTGCCTCCAGGCGGATTTGCGGCAGGAGCCGGGACTCACGCTGCGGGACTGGGTGGCGACGCGCTACGATCGGGAACAGATGCTGGCCAGCTTTCGCCCCTGGTATCGTCTCGACTGGCTGACGGATCGCATCCTGCGGCGGGAATGATGTCGCGCCTCTACCGCCTGCTGACTCGTCTCCTCCTACCGCTGCTACTGCTCTTTACCTGGCAGCGGATACTGCGCCGACCGGCCTATCGCGCCCATTGGCAGGAGCGCTTTGGTTTTGTCCCGCGGCGCAGTGATCGTCCCCTATGGATTCACGCGGTCAGCGTGGGCGAGGGGATGGCTGCCCTGCCATTGATCCGCCAGTTGCGCGAGCGGCACCCTGATCTGCCGATTCTCATCAGCAGCACGACCCCGACCGGGAGGACGCTGCTGGCACGGGAGTTGGCGGGGATGGTCACGCAAGTCTATCTTCCCTATGACCTACCAGGTGCGGTGCGGCGCTTCCTGGAACGTAGCCAGCCGCGCCTGGGGGTACTGATGGAGACGGAGCTCTGGCCCAATCTCTTGCGGGTCGCACGCCAGCGAGGCGTTCCGGTGATGCTCCTGAACGGTCGCCTGTCCGCTCGCTCGCTGGCAGGCTACCGCCGCTTCGCCTCGCTCTTTGCCCCGGCCCTTGCGGGCCTGGCCTGGGTTGCTGCGCAAAGCCCGGACGACGCGCGGCGCTTCGCCGAGCTCGGCGCGACCAGGGTCAGCGTACAAGGGCAAATGAAGCTTGACCTGCAAATCGATGCCGGTCAGCGGGCGCGGGCGGCGAGCTGGCAGGAACGCTTTGCGGGCAGACGTGTTTGGGTCTTTGCTTCGACCCATCCCGGCGAAGAGGAGCTGGCGTGGGCTTCGTTGTCGACCTTGCGCAAGATCGAGCCAAAGCTACTGCTTGTGCTGATTCCCCGCCACCCGGAGCGGGGTGACGCCTTGGCCGAACAACTGCGGAGTGTCGGACTATCGGCGCCGCGCCGTAGCCAGGGAGAGTTTCCCGGAGCGGACGATCCCGTATATCTGGTCGATACCCTGGGCGAGTTGATCGACCTCTATGGCGCAGCGGATCTGGTCTGGATCGGCGGGAGTTTCGTCACCCGGGGTGGTCACAACCCTATCGAAGCGGCAGCTTGGGGCCGGCCCATCATCGTCGGCCCACATATGGAAAATTTTTTCGACACCCTGCGTTCTCTGCAAGCGGCAGATGCCATCTGTCAGGTGGCGAGTGCAGAGGAAGCCATGCGCCGCAGTGCTGAGTATCTCGCCGCCCCCGATCTGGCCCGCGCCTTGGGAGAACGTGCCGCCACCTGGCAAGCGAAGCAGGGCGGTGCCGTCGCGCGCGCCCTGACGGCTATTGAAGAGTGTCTGTAAAACGAGCGCGTTCAGGCAGATTCGCGTCGCCGCCAGACGGTAACCTGGGCGATGCTGTGCTGGTATTTCCTTGCCGTTTCACGAATCACGAAGGGCAGATCGCGGGGATAGCCGGGAAGCAGATCGAAAGTTTCTCCCAGGTTTTCCTGCAGGCCTTGCAGGCTGTCGAGGATTTCCCCATTCCGGCGTACTCCGCCAATCCAACGCTCCTTGGGCGTAAACTCCTCGAGCCAAGTATACGGTGAGCTGATCACCAATAATCCACCTGGGCGGATGCGCTCGGCCATCTGGCGCAGGAACTTTTGCGGATCGCGCAGGCGATCGATCAGGTTAGCGGCGAGGACCAGATCGAAATCGCGATAGATCGGCTTGAGGTTGAGGGCATCCCCCTGCAAAAATTGGCAGCGGCTGGCAGTCGCCGCCAGCCCCAGGGCGTTGAGGTCTGCCCAATGGTGGCTCTGCAATTCCCCTTCCTCGGTGACGGCATAGGGAAAACGCAGCTTTTCCTGCAGACGTGCTGCAACCTGTACGAAGCGGGTGGAAAAATCAATGCCGAGAACGCTCTTCGCGCGAGTTGCCAGAGCGAAGCTGCTCCGCCCCACGGAGCAACCGATATCGAGAACACGCTGTGGCTGCCCCGCGCCCCATTCGGCCAAGGCCAGATCTGCGATGGCTTGGGCATAATTGGCGACGCCAAAATAGTCGGGACCAAAATGAAAGTGGCAATACTGTGCCACCGCAACATCGCTCTCATAGACCGGGACCTCGGGCAGGGGATTGTCCGAGCGCACATAGCGAAAGCCTGCGTGCTGGAAAAAATGACGGCGGAAGGCGTAGCGAGCCTCGCTTTGTGTCTCGTTGCCCAGGCTGATGAAAGAGCCGCCCTTGATCAGGTTATGGCGCTGGTCAAAGGTCGGCACGGTGAAGTCATCGTAATAGGGATGCACGCGAAAGCCCGGAAAGGGATAGATGGGGGTTTCCGTCCACTGCCAGACATTGCCGACCACGTCGTAGAAATCGCCGTGCCGGAAACGATCGACGGGGCAGGGCGAGGCACCATGGGCAAGCCCGATCTGGGCCGGTGCCATTTCGCCCCAGCTGTCGCTGTCGCCAAGCCCGGAGAGATCGCGCAGACGGCGCCATTCGTCCTCACTTGGCAGGCGCAGCCTGGCGCCGGTCTGTTCTGACTTCCAGCGGCAAAAGGCGCTGGCTTCATGGTAATTGACCTCCACCGGCCAGGACCAGGGCATGGGGCGTTCTTCGGCAATGAGCCGCAAACACCAGCCCGCCGGATCTTGCCGCCAAAAGCTAGGGTGCTGGGGACGGACATATTGTCGCCACTGTTCCCCTTCGCTGCTCCACCAGCGCGATTCCTGATAGCCCCCGCCCTCGACAAAGGCGAGAAACTCGGCGTTGCTGACCAGCATTTCGCTGGCAGAAAATGCCTGTAACTCCTGCTCGTGCGAGCCATATTCGTTATCCCAGCCATAACGCAGGGCATCCTCGTCCTTGCCCAGGTGCACCCGTCCCGCAGGAACATTCCGCAGACGGTTTTGCGGGATCCCCCGCGAGGCGGAAGGGAGAGCTTCGGGTGTGAAGGCGGCTACCGGGCGCACGCGCTCCAGGGGGAGTTGGCGCATGAGGACGGAGCTTGTTTCGATGTGGATGTTTTCGTGCTCGATGCCCATCAGCACTGCCCACCACGGCGAGTCCCAGTGTATCGGTAGTTCCAGAGGCAGGCGGCTGATCACCCCGTCGACCATCTCGCGTACTTGGTTGCGGTAGGCGCGGACGCGGTCCACCGTCGGCCAGTCGTAATGGGCCTCGTCAAGATCATCCCAGGACATCTCATCGACGCCCACCGCAAAGATCGACTCCAAAGCGGCATCGATGTGTCCGTCCAGCAGTCCGGCAACGCGAAATTTGTTGCTGTAAAAGGTTGCCGTATGCCCAAAATAAAAGATCAACGGATGCCGCAGGGGAATTGCCTTTCGGTACCAAGCATCCGCATCGCGCAGATGTGCAAACAGCGCTTCGTCCAGACTGAAGGTTTGGTGAAAGACGCGCCGGATCTCTTCCCGCTTTTCCTCCGGGTGCCGACCATCCAGCCGCAAGGGGTGAATACGTATTCCGCTCATGAAGACCCTCCCGATTCTGATATCAGAATACCACAAGATACCGTCCGGTCGGAAAACAAAAGCCCCGCCGGAGCGGGGCCAGGTTGGAACGGGATAAAATCAGACTCGGGCGGGCTGGGATGGTCCCTTCAAGGGCACGACTCGATCCTCAGCGCTGACCTCCTCCAGGGTTTTACCGCTGGGCTCGGGGATGAAGAAGATGGTAAGCAGGAGACCTGCGAGGGCGAAGAAGAAGGTGATCATCAGCGTGCCATGCAGCCCAAAGTCATGCAGCAGGACCGGGAAGATGAAAGCACCGATGAAGGCGCCGACCTTGGCGGTACCCGCCGACAGGCCGTGTCCGGTGGTACGCAGATTGACCGGAAAGACCTCGCCGGCAATGACAAAGGTGGTGGTGTTGGGACCGTACTCGGCAAAGAAGTAAGACAAGCCATAGATCACCAGGAATACGCCGATACTGGCGGAAATTACCGGAAACGCGCCAATCAGCAAAAACATCAGCCCCATCATGAAAAAGCCGAGCATCTGCAGGGTTTTGTGACCGATGCGGTCGATGGTAAAGGCGGCCAGAAAATAGCCGGGCACGGCGGCGACTGCAAAGACGATCAGGCTCAGGGCGGTACTTTGCATGACATCGGCATGAGGCGCCAGACGATGCATGATCATCGGGGTCGAGATGGTGTTACCGTAGTAGGCATAGTCAAAGACAAACCAACTACCGGCGGTGCCGAGCAGGGTTAAGAGGTACTTGGACAGGGGCTGCTTGACGATTTTCGTCTCTGGTTTGCGCGCCGTGGCGGTGCCCAGACTGAACGACGCCAGCTCCCGTGCCGCTGCCTCGCCATCGCCCTTGACCCGCGCCAACCAGCGCGGGGATTCGGGCAGGGTCCGCCGGATATAGATCACCGCCAGGGCGGGCAAGGCCCCCAGGCCGAGCATCAGGCGCCACGCCAGCTCGTGGTTCATCCCCGCTGCCAGTAGGGTCAGGGCCACTACGGGACCGGTGACCAGGCCGATGGCCTGCGCCGAGAACACCAGGGAGACCATGCGTCCCCGTGACTTGCTATTGGCGTATTCCGACATCAGCACGGCCGACATTGGATAGTCGCCACCGATTCCCAGCCCCAGGATGACACGGGCGATGATCAGCACGGTGACGCTGGGGGCCACGGCCGATAGCAGCGCACCAATCACCATCAACAGGGCCTCCAGACCGTAGATCTTTTTGCGGCCGAGTTTGTCGGCGAGAATGCCGAAAACATAGGCACCGACGAAGGTGGCGATCAGGGAAATGGCTCCTACCAGGCCTACTTCGTCGGGGCTCAGATGCCACTGCTCTTTGATCAGCACCAGAGCGGTACCAATGATGAAGAGATCATAGGCGGAGGTGAAAAAGCCCATGGAAGATGCCCACATGGCCTTCAGATGAAAGGGACTGAACGTGGCGGTGTTGAGGGCGCTGGAAATATCTCCATCCACGACGCCGGTAGCGGTGTTGCTCATGCTGTGACCTCCTGCAGTTTGCGGCTATGTACAGATCAGAGCACAACTCTACACCTTATGTATGACACTATGATGAAGCTTTTATGACACTTTTATGACAGCTTACTTGCCGCCGACGTAACCAAGCTGTCGCCATGCCTCGAAGACAGCGACGGCGCAGGAGTTCGAAAGATTCAGGCTGCGCTGTCCTGGTCGCATGGGTAGGCGGAGAAGACGGTCTGGAGGAAATTCCGCGAGGACCGCGTCGGGCAGCCCCCGGGTTTCCGGACCAAAGAGAAAGACGTCCCCGGTGGCAAAGCGGGCCTCGGCAAAACTTCCTGCTGCCCCTTTGGTGCTGAAGGCAAAGATCCGCCGGTCATCCAATTGCGCGGCGCAGTCTGCCCAGCAGGCATGCCGCTGTACCTCAGCAAATTCATGGTAATCCAGGCCGGCGCGGCGCAGACGGCGATCCTCCCAGGCAAAGCCCAAGGGCTCGATCAGATGCAGGCGTGCCCCGGTGTTGGCGCAAAGACGGATGACGTTGCCGGTGTTGGGAGGGATTTCGGGCTGATAGAGCGCCAATTCGATGAAGGATGTGCTCATAGTGCGCGCGCCAGAATCCACAGATCCACCCGCTGCACGCCCTGTGCTTTGAGGAGCTGCGCCAGCGCTTCTGCGGTACTCCCAGTGGTCATGACGTCATCGACCAAGGCTATGTGTGCCGGCAGTTTGCCACGTAGGGTAAAGGCGGACTGCAGGTTGGCGCGGCGTTGGTCGCGGCTACCGCCGACTTGGTGTGGAGTGTTACGAGTACGACGCAGGACATCGCGCAACGGAATCCGGTACGCACGCGCCCAGTGCCACGCCAATAAAGCCGCCTGATTGTAGCCGCGTTCAGCCAGGCGGGCCGAGTGGGCAGGTACCGGCAACAACGCGTCGGGGCGCGCCGGCAGGCTTTCCGTGGTCCAGGTTCGTAGCCAGGCCTGGGCGAGCGGGCGGGTCCAGTCCAGCCCGGCATGAAATTTCCAGGCGCTGATGGCCGTGGCCAACGGATGGGTATAGACGAAGGGGCAAAAGGTGTAATCGTAGCTGGGTGCCTCGATACTGCAGACTGGACAGTCGCCATCGGCATTGACGGGCAGGGCGCACCAGCTACAGCGGTCGGCGGGCAGTCGGGGTAGTTCGCGATGGCAATCGTCACAGATTGCGGCTCCGGGCGCCGAGCAGAAACGGCAACTTTCCGGCAGGAGCCAAGAGACGAAACGTCCCGGTGCCTCGCGCCAAATCTCTCGCCTCGGTAACCCGAATGGTATTGCTAGCAAGCTGCTATCCCCTCTGCTCAGGCAGCATTGTCACCATTGCCTGACGCATTGACAAGGCGCGCCCGGCTCCCCTATACCGTGCCCATGACGATAGCCAGCACCCTGCTCTGCGATTGGGAGGCAGCCCTCGCGGCCCGCGCCGAGGCGGGACTTCTCCGCCAGACGGAAGTCCTGCAGCCGCTGCCGGGGCCGCGCCCCTTCTACCGCGACCGTGCTGGCCAGACCCTGCTTTCCTTTGCCAGTAATGACTATCTCGGCCTCGCACGGCATCCCGCCTTGCGAGAGGCGGCCAGTGCGAGCTTTGCCAGTGGCGAGTACGGAACCGGCGCCGCGCCCCTGCTTGGTGGTATGCGGGCGGAGCACGAGGCCCTGGCGCAAGCCTTGGCCGATTGGCTGGGGGAGGAAGACGTCCTGCTCTTTGGCTCGGGCTACCTGGCCAACCTCGGCATACTGAGTGGGCTGGTCGAGGCGCGCGACCTGCTCCTCCTCGACCGCCTTGCCCATGCCTCCCTCATCGACGGCGCGCGACTTAGCGGTGCCCGCCTGCAACGCTTTCGCCACAACGACCTCGCGCATCTGGAAACGCTGCTGCAAAAGCCGCGCCGCGGCCGGGCCTGGATCGTCAGCGAAGGGGTGTTCAGTATGGATGGAGATTTGGCCCGGCTACCGGAATTGTCGGCCCTCGCCGCGCGTTATGACGCCGGTCTGCTGCTGGACGAGGCGCATGCCTTTGGTGTTTTAGGCGCGCAGGGGCAGGGTAGTCTGGCGCACTGGGGCTTGCCAGACGGGGCGGTGACCCTGCGCGTGGGCACTCTCGGCAAGGCCTTTGGCAGTTATGGTGCCTTTGTTGCCGGTCCCCGCAGCCTGACGCGCTGGTTGCAGCAGGCAGCCCGTAGCTATCTCTTTCATACCGCGCTGCCGGCGAACGTCGCCGCGGCCAGTCGCGCCGCCCTCGATCTACTGCGCGAGGGAGAGGGGCTACGTCAGCATCTACAGGAGCTCCGCAATACCCTGCAGGCCGGTTTGCAGGGGTGGCCTTATCTGCCCAGCCAGACGCCTATCCAGGGGCTGATTCTGGGTAGCAACGCAGCGGCCTTGGGGGTGGCCGCTGCTTTGCGCAGTGCGGGCATCTACTGTCCGGCGGTACGACCGCCGACCGTGCCCGCGGGGCGGGCTCGACTACGCATCAGTCTCAGCGCCGCCCACAACCAAGACGACATCCAGCGCCTGCTCTGTGCCTTACAGCCTGTAGCGGGGGGCGATTGATGCGCCAACGTCCGCATCTCGTCCTGTTGCATGGCTGGGGTATGGAAGGGCGGGTCTTCTCGCCCTGGCTGCCAATGCTGGAGCAGGATTTTCACGTGCATAGCTGGGAGCTTCCGGGACACGGCGAGCGTCCCTGCCCGGCGGCAGGCTGGCAATGGGAAACGGAGCTCGATAACTTGCACCAGCGGCTGGTGGCAGTGTCCGCAGCTCCCATTCTCCTGGGCTGGTCGCTGGGTGGATTGCTTGCCCTGGCCCTGGCCTTGCGTGAAGACCTGCGTTTGACAGGATTGGTGTTGGTCGCCACTTCCCCCTGTTTTGTCGCACGCCCCGACTGGTCAGCGGGAATCGCAGCGCAAACCCTCGACGACTTCGCTCGAGAACTCACGCGCGATGCCCAGGGGCTGCGGCGACGTTTTTTTGCCCTGCAGACCCTGGGGGATCCTGCCGCCCGCACCCGTATGCTGCAGATCGACGACTGGCCCTTGCCAGATCGCGACTGTTTGCAAGCAGGTTTGGGATTTCTGCGGGATATCGATCTGCGTCCTTCCCTACATGCTCTTCCCTACCCGGTGTTGCTCTTGCAGGGGGATGCCGACCGGATTGTGCTGCCGGCAGCGGCGGAGGCTCTGCAGCAGGCCCTGCCGGGGAGCGTGCTGCGCCTGCTGCACTGTGGCCACGCCCCCTTCCTCAGCCAGCCTACGGCCTGCTCCCAGGCCCTGCGAGAAGTCTTTCTCAGATGCCCCTGAACAAACGCCTCATCCGCCGTCATTTCGCCCACGCTGCAGCAGACTATGAGGCACTGGCCACCCTGCAGAATCAGGTTGGGCAGGAAATGATCGAACGTCTGGATTTGCTGAAGATCGACCCGCAGGTGCTACTCGACCTGGGTGCCGGGACGGGGTTGCAGAGTCGGCGTCTGAATCGTCGCTTTCCACGTGCCCGGGTGCTCGCCGTCGATCTGGCACTACCCATGCTGCAAGAAGCGCGCCGCCGCAAATCCTGGCGCCAACGGCAGTGGTATCTGCAGGCCGATGCGGAACGGTTGCCCCTGCGCGATCAGTCGTTGCAAATGGTGTTTTCGAATTTTGTCCTGCAATGGCTGCCCGACCCCTTGCCCGCCTTGCGCGAGCTGCGGCGGGTGCTCCAACCGGAGGGGCTTATACTCTGCAGCTCGCTGGGGCCCGATAGTCTACGCGAGCTGCGACAGGCCTTCTGTGCCGTGGATGATGAGCCGCATGTGCATGATTTCTTGGATATGCACGACCTTGGGGATGCCATGGTGCAGGCCGGTTTCGCCGACCCGGTGCTCGATGTCGAACGCTACGAACTACACTACGACGATCTGGATACTCTGCTGCGTGATCTGCGCGGTATTGGCGCAGGTAACTCCCAGCCTCGTCGGGGGCTTTTTACGCCGCGGAAGTTGCAACGCCTGCGTAGCGCTTACGAGGAATTTCGTACGCCAGACGGTAAACTGCCTTTGCAGTACGAGGTAGTCCATGCTCATGCTTGGCGGGCTGCCGATCGGCCGTCAGGAGAGTTGCAACCCCTTCAATTCGTGCCGCGCAGGCGCAGCTGATGGCGCAGGGATATTTCATTACCGGTACGGATACGGAAGTCGGCAAGACCCACGTCACGGCAGCTCTCGCCCGTGCCTTTGCCGCGCGCGGCTTGACAGTGGCGGCGCTCAAACCCTACGCCTCGGGCCAGGAGGCCGACGGTACCTGGATCGATATCGAGCAGTTGCGCGCTGCCAGTCATCCACCCTTGGCGCCGAATGAGTGTAATCTCTATCGTTTCGCTCCGCCCATCGCGCCGCATTGGGCGGCGCAGCTGGCGGGGCAGAACATGGATCGCAAACGGTTGGCCGCCTTCGTGCAGGCCCGTGCACAGCAGGTTGATCGCCTCCTCGTGGAAGGGGCAGGGGGGCTACTCGTGCCCCTGGGCCCCGGCTGGGATACCCTGGACTGGGTCGAGGAACTTGAGTTGCCGTTGATTCTGGTGGTTGGCTTGCGCCTGGGTGCCATCAATCATGCCCGTCTCAGCGAGGCTGTCATCCTGCAGCGCGGGGTACCGTATGCGGGATGGATCGCAAACCACTGCCAGGAACAAGTCGCTGCCGGCACCCTCGAGACCCTGCAGGAGCTGATGCTCGGCAACTGTCTCGGTAGATTGCCTTTTCTTGCTACGGAGATCGATGGCATCGAGCTTCCGTAATGCTCAGGATCTGTTTACACTCTTTTCAATATAAAAAGCGCATTGCAGGCGTCCACATGCCGCAAAAAGTACAGAGATGGGAGCGTGTGGGATGGTGTGGATCAAGACGTTGGCATGGTTGTTGCTAAGTGCTTTCCTGATAACGGTAGGGATGGTCTTAGTGACCTCCCTGGCATTGTTGCCGTTTTCCGGCAGTGACATCTCCTCTTCGCTGAGCACCTTGCTCCCATGGCTGCCGCTGCTTGTTTTTGGATTGAGCCTGACCGGCGCCCTGTTTTTTGGATTGCTTACACCTTTGGTGGTCCAGCGCGGATTGAACTTGCAGCGCTTGGGTGCGACGCCCAGAGAGCAACTCGCGACTACTGTCGCCAATGAACTTGCACAACGCCTGGGAATGCCGGCGCCACAGCTTTATCAGTTTTCCGCCGCAGTTCCCAACGCCTTTGTCCTTGGCATGGGTCGGCAACATGCTTGGCTGGTCTTGTCTTCCGGCCTCCTGCAATCGGCTTCCGATGCGGAACTGCGTGCCGCCATCGCGCATGAAATGGCGCATGTGTACTTCGGAGATATGTCGAGTATGCAGCTTTTACTGGGCACGAGTATTGTTGTGGCCTTTGCGGTGGCACAGATTCTGACCATGCTCTTTCATACCCCCCAGCAATCGCGCTCCATTTTGCTGAGCGCGCTGCAAGTCGTCATTTTTCTGTTTGCGCTGCTCCCCATCGCCTGGTTTTCCCGGCGGCGGGAATATGCGGCGGATCATTTCGCCGCCGAGCAGTATGGGGCGGCAGGGATGATTTCGCTGCTGCGCCGACGGGCGTCTGCCAATACTCAGGATGACTGTTGCGGACCTCTGGCAGCGTTGGCCACCTTTGGTGAGAGTGGAGGAATTCTGGCCGGACATCCGACGCTGGAACAACGGATCGCCGCCCTGCAACGGAAATATCTGGCGCGCTGAAGTGGGAAAGCTAGTACCGCGTGTGCCTCTGCGCGGCAGCGACAAGCTGGGCATCCCGCGCGTCGGTAATTCGGATCATCGGCGTCGGCTATTGGCGCAAAGAAAAGACTAGTTATGAGTGCGAAAATCAAATACAGCGATGAACCCCTTGCCAAGATTCAGGTGCTTCCTGACTTCCTTCCTTCGCCAGTCGAATTGGCGTTTCGTGAAGAGCGCATCCCCTTTAACTAGTACACCATGTGATGTTCATCGATTATGCGCTCCTGATAGCGGGCAAGAGGCCCATATGCTCTACGAAGGGCAGGAAGTCCTGATCCTGAAACAGCAGTAGGCACTGATTCTCGATGCTGTAGGTGGCAATGAAAACGTCGATCGTCTTTCGTATTGTGACGCCACGTTTGCGTAGCGCTCTGTAGTTCTCGGCGCACTTGATGGCGTTCGCTTCACCAAGCATCTCTACAACGATCAGAGAACTCATGAGGCTTTTGGCGATCTTGTAGTCCGCATCGCTCCGAAAGCCCTGAAGCACTTCGGCAAGGATCACGTCGCCCACGGCCAGAGCTTCAACCCCCAGCAGGGCGTCGAGCATGTCGGTTTCGCGGCTGGCAACGCCGTTGAAATAATCGATCCAGACGCTGGAATCGACTACAATCATCGGAGATTCCGTAACTCTGTCAGATCGCCCTCCCAGGTCAGTTTGCCTCTATATTCTTTGATGGTCGCCTGTTTCTTCAGCGTAACTAACGTCTTCAGACCAAGTTCCACGACTTCCTTCTTGGTTTTGAGGCCGGTGGCTTTCAGGGCCTCATCCATGAGCGTATCGTCTATCACGATGTTGGTCCGCACAATTATCTCCTCAATGTGTATCAAGTGTTAATACTATACACACCAGAGGCTTGGCGTGCCACGCTATGCTCGCGCATGACGATTTGTTGCGGTGAAACGGCATGGCAAGCCTGCTATAGTCGCTGCTTATTTTCCGCTTCGAGATAAGGTATGCAGTACGCTGCGACCGGTTTATTCAGTCATTTTTCGCCGTGGGCGATCGCTGGCGTCTTTGGGCTCCTCGGCAGTTCCTGGGCGCTGTCCGCCTGGCAGCGGCTGGGAGTGGGGCGGGAGCTGTGGTGGTCGGCGTTGCGCGCCACTGTCCAGCTTGCCATCATGGGCTTTATCCTGGGCTGGCTGTTTCGCCAGGAATCACCGCCCCTCCTCATTCTCTTTCTTGCCCTGATGATCTTCACTGCCGGATTCTTCAACCGCAAGCGCGGGGCGGGGATTCCCCATGCCTATTGGGTGGGAACCGCAAGCATCTTCCTGGCCACCACGATCACCCTGGCGTGGATGCTGGTGTCGGGTCTGATCACCTGGAAGGGGCAGTCCCTGGTTCCGATCGGGGGGATGATCATCGGCAACTCAATGAACGCTGTTTCGCTTGCCCTGAATCGTTTGCGTAGTGAGGTCGATCAGCGCGAGGATCTCCTCCTTGCCATGCTCGCCTTGGGCGCCACCGATCGCCAAGCGATGCGCCAGCTCTACGCGATGGTGGTGCGCAGTTCCCTCATCCCCACGTTGGACAGTCTGAAAAGCGTGGGCATGATCCATATACCGGGCATCACTGCGGGGATGATTTTGGCGGGCATGGCGCCGCTCGCGGCGGTATCGATGCAGTTGGTGGTGATGCTGATGCTCACCGCTGCGGTGAGTCTGAGCGTCGCCAGCGCTGTGGTCCTTGCCGGGCCGCGGGCATTGCGCTTTCCTGCGCGAGTGGACGCCGTATGAGCATGACCCCCATTGCTGAGCGCGTGCGCGGCTTTCTGCCGGTGGTAGTAGACGTCGAAACTGCCGGTTTCGATTGTCAGCGCCATGCGCTGCTGGAGATCGCCGCGGTGGTGATTGCCGGGGAGAGCGGTAACTTGCAGCCAGTGCAAATCCTGCACTATCACGTACAACCTTTTGCCGGTGCCATCCTCGATCCACAGGCCCTGGCATTTAACGGAATCGATCCTGAGCATCCCCTGCGCGGCGCCATTCCTGAGGCGCAGGCCCTGCGCGAGCTGTTTCGGGCGCTGCGCAGTCAAGTGCGTGATCAGAAATGTCGTCGTGCCGTTTTGGTGGGGCACAATGCCAACTTTGATCTGTCTTTTCTGCACGCCGCTGCGGCACGAGAGCAGCTAAAAAACAGTCCCTTTCACCCCTTCAGTACCCTGGATACGGTCACATTGTCTGCTTTGGCGCTCGGTGAAACCGTCCTCGCCAAAGCGGTGCGCAAGGCGGGTCTGGATTGGGATGGAAAACAGGCCCATTCGGCCTTATATGATGCAGAAAGGACTGCTGCATTGTTTTGCTGGATCTGGAACCGTTTTGATCAGAGCGAGATTTCGCCCTTTTCTTTGTCTTCCGGGTCGTCGTCTCTTCTCGACAGGAGTAGCACATGACTTATCGTTTACGCATCGAACCCAGTGGCCACGAAATGGACATCGAGGCCAACGAAACGATTCTCGAGGCAGCCCTGCGTCATGGCTATGCCTTGCCCTATAGCTGTCGCAGTGGCACCTGCGCCACCTGTAAAGGCAAGATTCTGGCGGGATCGGTCGATTATGGGGACGTCGATGAAAAGATGTTGCCGGATGAAGAGATGGAGGCAGGTTTTGCCCTCTTTTGTCAGGCGACACCATTAACCGATTTGTCGATCGAGGCGCGCGAGGTTGGTGCTGCCGCCGGGATCGAAATCAAGACCCTGCCTTCCCGGGTAGCGCGTATCGTTGACCTCGCGCCTGAGGTACGAGCCCTGTTTTTACAGTTGCCCAGCACCCAGGAATTTCGCTTTTTACCTGGCCAGTACATCGATATCCTGCTCAAGGACGGCAGTAGACGAGGCTTCTCCATCGCCAATATGCCAGGACCTGGCGCGCAGCTGGAGTTGCATATCAAGCATGTCCTGGGTGGCCAATTCACCGGGCACGTCTTTTCCTCCATGAAGGAAAAAGACATCCTGCGCTTTGAAGGTCCGCTGGGTACTTTCTTCATCCGAGATGACTGGCCGGAGCGCCCGTTACTCTTGGCAGCAACGGGAACTGGCTTTGCGCCGATCAAGGGAATGCTGGAACAACTCTTTGCCAATCGCGATACCCGCGACATCCACTTTTACTGGGGTGTACGCTATGCCCAAGAATTTTATTATCAGGAACTGTTACAGGAATGGCAGGCGAGGCATCCCAACTTTCACTTCCATCCCGTGGTTTCGCGTCCACATGCCTCCTGGAATGGGAGAACTGGCTATATCACCACGGCAATCGGCGCAGATTTTCCCCAGCCAAAAGACCTTGTCGCCTATCTTTGCGGGCATCCGGATATGGTCTTCGACTTGGCCGAAAGTCTGGAGCAATCCGGTCTCGATCCGCAATACATATTTTCTGACGCTTTCGTATTTGCGAAAAGTAAAACGAACTGACATAATCGCTGACGTTGGCGTAGATGACGCCAAATTTTCGGTAATGGGGAGCTCGGAAAATGGAAAAGCAGAAAAGACGTCGGCGTACGGCAGAAGAACGTTTGGCAGATCTGGAAGCCAAAAAACTGCAGATGGAAGCTCGCATGCGCGAGCAGATGAACAAGATCGAGGAGCAGAAGCGCCGCTTGCAGGAAAATCCCAAACTCAAGCGTGAGCGAGATGCGCAGCGGCGTATGCTGGTCGATCGCATTTCTCGTTTGGCCAATGGCTGGGAGGCGACGCAAATCCTCGCGGCAGTGGCGGAAGTCTACGAGCAAGTGAATGGTGACGAAGCCAAGATGAATGCGCTGCACCAGCGCGGTGAGGCTTTGATGCAGGAACTGAAGCCTCGTCGTGGACGTCGCCCGCGCAACAGTATTTGATCACGCGCTAGCCAAGCAAAAAGGGTCTGCTGAATGCAGGCCCTTTTGCTTTATCCACTTCATTTCTTGCGCCATCGCGACAGGGTGGCAATCCGATGCGCCATGTACGCACGGATGTACCAGGGCTGTCCGCGTTTGCGCAGCAGGTTGCGGGCGCGCTGCTGCATTTGCTCCAGCTCCAGATCGGGCTCCTTGAATTCCCCAGATGCGTAACAGTAGCTACAGAACTTCTTGCTGCGGCTGCCGTCTGCTTCGCTGCCTCCGCCCTCTGGATCGAAGCAGAGAGGCATACCGCAGCTCTGGCAACGTTGTTTCTCCAATTCCCACTGCCGTTTTAATTTTTTCATAGGATCCTTCCTTACAGGTCTTCTGGAGCTTCCAGTTCCAGGGCCTCCAGGTAGAGGTGAGCCATGCCCAAGAGAAATACGACGTTGGGCAACAAAAAGGTGAGAATGCCGGCGGCAAACCAGGACAGACGCTGGCCGCTATGGGTCCAGTGGACGATGGGGGCGACACTCTGCTGCACCGCGACATGCAGATTGGGGAGCCAATCGAGCAAGAGCGCCTCGCCGCCACCATGGCCATACAGCGCATTCGCCAGAAATGGCGTTGCCGCCGCCAGCGTCAGGGCATAGCCGCCGTACAGAAGCAGAATGATGACCAAGGCCACAGCGCTACTCAATACTCCGAGCAAAAGCATCATCAGTAACACGGAACCAGGCCGTTTCCGAGCGATGGTAATGGTATGTCGCAAGGCTTTTGCTACTCCCTCGCCATGCCAGAGTGCCGGGCCGGACAGATTGAAGACGATAATCGCGAGGATGAGCAATGCGGCATTGAAAATGACCACCAAAGGAAACAGCGGTACGACGAGATAGGGACCAAACGCCGGGATGCGCGTCAGACCAAAGGCCAGCATTTCGACGACACCGATCCCCAGCAGCAGCAGTCCCTCCATTACCACCAGTAAGAGAAGGCGCGGCCAGGCTCGCAATGCGAACGCGATACTGCGCCAGATACCTGGGCTGCGCTCGCCGCGGGCGTCATAGACCAGCAGGCGTCCGGCGGCCAGGTAGCCAATCAATACAGCCAGGACGAAGAGAGCCGCGCCCAGCACTGCGCCCGCTGCGTCCTGTCCCCAGCTGTCTATGCCCTCCCAAAGGATAGCCCCGGCGAGGATGCATCCGCCATAGACGACATTGGGGCGCCAGAGGGTGACGCCATGCAATGCCTGCAAAAGCAGGGTGAAAGAAAAGTCGCTGTGGCTGTTATGTTGGTGGAACATTGGGCACCATATAGAGGAATGGCGCTAAGAATAGCAAATGGCAAAGCCGGCTGCATCGCGTGGATGGTGTTTCGAGGCGCTCCAGTGCTAGACTGACCGACGAGTCAGTATCGGTTGTGTGGGTTACCAGAATGGAAAATGACGCGACCAGCGTGAGCAGCGAAGGAGAGGGTTATCGCAAAATCATTGCGGCGGCCGAGAAGCTGTTCGCCGATCACGGTTTCGATGCGGTGTCCATGCATGCCATCGCTACCGATGCAGGTATTAGCAAGGCCAATATCTATCACTATTTCCCTAATAAAGACGCTCTTTATCTGGCGGTTCTGCAGAGCGCCGCGGCCAGCCTGCGCGCCCTGCTGCAGGCAGCGGTGGACAAGAGCGGCACAGCTAGCGAGGCCTTGCACCATTTTGCCGTGAATCATCTGCAGCACCTGCTGGCGCGTCCACGATTGGTGCGTCTGTTTCTGCGGGAGATGCTGGAAAAGGGCGAGCCACGCGCCCGCGATCTGGCGGATGCCGGGCTGGCGGATCTGTTCGCCAGTTTGGTGCAGATTCTCCAGCTCGGCCAGGAACGGGGAGAGCTGCGCAAGGATTTCGATCCAGCGCTGGTGACTACCATGTTGCTCGGTGCCAATGTCATCTTTTTTCAATCGCTGGATTTGCTGCGACAATATCCCACCGTGACCTTTGTCGATCGCCCCGAAGAGTATGACCGAGCGATGGTCGAGGTGCTATTACGCGGTATTCGTAACCGTTCTGAGCCATAGGGTATTTCTTTATGAGCATCGACCCCCGTCAGCAGGCCGAATTCCTCATCGAGGCCTTGCCGTACATGCAACGCTTCCAGGGCAGCACCTTGGTCATCAAGTATGGCGGCAATGCCATGACCGAACCCGTCTTGCAGGAACAGTTTGCCTACGACGTCACCCTGCTCAAACAGGTGGGGATGAACCCGGTCATCGTGCATGGTGGTGGTCCGCAGATCAATGCACTGCTGCAGCGCCTCGATTTGTCTTCCAAAATGCTCGATGGCATGCGCGTGACCGATGACGCGACGATGGAAGTGGTGGAGATGGTGCTCGGTGGCCTGGTCAACAAACAGATCGTCCAGGGAATTCAGCGTGCCGGTGGGAAAGCGGTGGGGCTGACCGGCAAAGATGGTAATCTGATCCAGGCAGCCAAGCTGCAGCGGGATGATGGCGTCGATCTGGGGTGGGTGGGAGAAGTGACGCGGATCAATGCTGAGCTGATCCGCTTTCTCGATGCCGGTGGGGTGATTCCGGTTATTGCGCCGATTGGTGTTGGGGCGGGCGGAGAATCCTACAACATCAATGCTGACCTGGTGGCAGGCGCCTTGGCCAGCACCCTGCATGCCGAAAAGTTTGTGCTGATGACCAATGTTGCCGGTGTCCTGGACCCGGCGAATCAACTCTACGAGCGGCTGCGCATCGCCGAGGTGCAGCAGCTGATGAGCAATGGCGTGATCACCGGCGGTATGATCCCCAAGTTGCGTTGTTGTCTGGATGCTCTGGCCGGGGGCGTGCGCGCTGCCCACATCATTGATGGTCGAGTACCGCACGCCTTGCTGCTCGAGGTGTTCACCCGCCTGGGTGTCGGCACGTTGATTTCGGATCTCGATTGAAGCGAAAATGGAAACGTGGACAGCGGCGTGGGGCGCCACGTGCCGATTGTATCCTGCCGCGTTTTTTGGGTCTGCGCCGACGTCCCTGGCCGGTCTACCTCTTCGATCTCGACAATACCCTCTACGATGCCAATGTGCACTGCTTTCCGCAGATGCATCGCTACATGCATGCCTATCTGCAAGAGAAGCTCGGCCTCGAGCGCGCCGCGGCCGAGGCTCTGCGCCAGCAATACTGGCGCCGCTACGGGACCACGCTGGCGGGATTGATGCGGCATCACGACACCGATCCACACGAATTTTTGCAGGCCATTCATCCGCCAGCCTTGGCGGCCACGGTACCCGCCAATCCGCTTCTCGACTGCTGGCTGGCCAGCCTCGACGGACCTGCGTATATCTTCACCAATAGTGTTGCGGCGCATGCCGAGCGGGTCCTGGCACGCTTGCAGGTGACGCGACATTTTTTGGGAATTTTCGACCTCTCGGCAGCAGCCTTGCGTGGCAAACCCGATCTCTACGCCTACCGCAGCTTGCTACGACGTTACCGGGTCGCTGCCCCGCGCTGTCATTTTTTTGATGATAGCCGCGCCAATCTGCGCACTGCGCGCCTTCTGGGTATGCGCACCACCTGGATTCACCCGCGTCGCCGCCAGCCCGGGCAACTGGTCAAGTTGCCACCTGCTTGCCGCAAGCCATCGGGCCTGCCTAAAACAAAATCAGAAGTATGGTTGTAGAAAGGTAACCCAGCCGGGGGCATGTTTGGTAGTTACGGTGACGGTTGCGCTCGTACCGATGTGCAGGGGCAGCTTAGGATCGGGGTTGAGCACGTCAATGCGTACCGGCACGCGTTGCGTGACCTTCACCCAGTTACCGGTCGCATTTTCCGGAGGCAGCAGGGAGAAGGCATTGCCGGCACCACCACTGATGCTCACTACCTTTCCTTTGAAGGTGTGGTTGGGGTACATGTCGATATTGATGGTCGCTGCGAGTCCCGGATGGATGCGGTCGAGATCGGTCTCTTTGTAATTTGCCTCGATCCAGTAGGCTTGGTCGCCAATCAGAGGAAAGAGATCCTGGTTGACGGATACGACATCTCCTATATGAATCTTGTCTACCTTGCTTACCACGCCGGTAATTGGTGCGTAAATCGTGGTCTCGGAGAGATCCAGCTTGGCCATGCGCACGGCGGCTTCGGCCGCCGCGATCCGCGCTTTGTTCAGCGATTTTTCCGACACGGCTCCAGCAAGGGATGCGTGATTGGCCTGCAACTGCGCTTGCAACTCAGCCGCTTTGGTCTGCGCGTCGTCTGCTGCTTGCACAGACAGATACTGTTTGGCGGCCAGCGCTTTGGCGCGATCAGCATTGCGTGCGGCGTTGGCATAGTTGACCTGATTGGCCTGGATTTGCGCCTGTGCCGAATCGATTTTGGCAGCAATGCTGGCGCGCTGCCGCTTTGCCTGGGCGAGTTCAGCTTCGGCCTGTTCTAATTTATACTCATATCTCCGCGGATCGATTTTGAGGAGCGGCTGCCCCCGTTGGACAGTCTGGTTGTCGCGCACGTAGAGGGCTACGACATGACCAGTTACCCGCGGAGCGATGTTGACGACATGGGCGTGCACGTAGGCATCATCGGTACTTGGATAGTAGTCGGAGATCTGAAAATAGGCGTAGGCGCCAAAGGCAACCAGCACCACAATGATGAGTACCGCAAACCGTTTGATCCATCGCATGGCGATTTCCCTTCTCCCGCAGCAATACGTAGGGCACGTCTGTCCGCCTTGGTGCCTGTCTAGCGTAAGAATCTTTGACGGAATTCGTAACACAAGACATACTGACCGTTCGGTCGATAAGGTAGCGCATGGCGCGCCTGCGGGCAAGTGATTTTTGAACAGAGACTAAAGGAGTAGAGAATGCGGATTTTTTCCCCAAAGATGTTATTTGCAGGTGCCGCTATGCTGGCTTTTGCACCTTTTGCCAGCGCCGAGGGGTTGCATGTGATCCAGGGCGGGCCGGCTTACCTCAGCGCCGGTGTGGGGGTGTTCAACGGGGTCGGGATTCACCCCATTTCCGGGCCGAATCCGCGCGTGCCGGAGATCAACGTAGAGTACCAGTCGGCATCCAAGCTATTCGGTATCGGTGCGGCATGGGGGCTGATGGCCAATACCCGGGGTGGCTTCATGGGCTATACCGGTTTTTATTCCGACATCGCCTGGGATCGTTGGGTCTTGACCCCCGTTCTCGGCTTTGGTGGCTATGATGCTGGAAAAAACGGTAAAGATTTGGGCAGCACCTTTGAGTTTCGCCTGGAATTGGGTCTCGCCTATCAGTTTGCCAATGGCGGGCGCCTTGGGGTGAAGATCGCGCACGTTTCCAATGCCTACATCGTCAATCAGGATCCTGGCGAGGATGAAGCGCTGATCACTTATTCCTTCCCACTATCCTTTGGCGACCACGACTGAGACAGGACGCCGCTGCTTAACCGGCGGCGCATAGTCCTAGTTTGGCGAAGAGACCGGCGTCGTGATCGCTACTGGCGTTGTTGGTAGTCAGCAGACGATCTCCCAGGAAAATGCTGTTGGCGCCGGCCAGGAAGGCTAGCGCCTGCAGGCTGTCGCTCATCTTTTCCCGACCGGCGGCCAAGCGCACGTAACTATTGGGAAATAGAATGCGCGCCACGGCAATGGTGCGTACGAATTCGATCTCGTCGATGGGTTCCGCGTCGGCGAGGGGGGTACCGGCAATAGGCACCAGGGCGTTGATGGGGATACTTTCCGGTGCTGGCTCCAGGGCGGCCAGGCTTTGCAGCAGGCGGGCACGGTCACGCCGACTTTCTCCCATACCCAGGATTCCGCCACTGCAGACCTTGATCCCGGCGTTGCGCACCGCCGCCAGGGTCTCCAGCCGCTCGTCGTAACTGCGGGTGTGAATCACCTCGCCATAGAACTCCGGCGAGGTATCGAGATTATGGTTGTAGTAGTCCAGACCGGCCGCCTGCAGGCGCTCCGCCTGGCCGGGCTTGAGCATCCCCAGGGTGACACAGGTTTCGAGGCCGAGTTCCTTTACTGCCTGCACCATCTCTGCCACTTTCTCCAGATCCTGTTCGTGCGGGCTGCGCCAGGCTGCACCCATGCAGAAACGCTGCGCCCCCGCATCCTTGGCGGCTTGCGCGGCTTCGAGCACTTCCGCCAGAGGCAGCAGCGGGGTAACCGGTAGTTTGGCCTCATGATGCACGCTTTGCGCGCAGTAGCCGCAGTCCTCCGGGCAGGCGCCGGTCTTGATCGACAGAAGCGTGGAACATTGCACGGTATTCGGCGCAAAGTGCTCTCGATGCACCTGCTGAGCGCGAAACAGGAGATCGTTGAAGGGGAGGGAGAAGATTTCGAGAATTTCTTCTAGGGAAGGGTGTGTCATGATCTTGGTCCAAAAAGGTCAAACCGGAAAGAGGATACTAGAAACCACCAAAAAACAGGCGTTGCAGAAGTATTTTTGCCGCTTCGATGAGCAGCATGGCCACCAGCGGGCTGAGATCGATGCCGCCCAGAGGCGGTAGATGCTGCTGCAGTGGGCGCAGGATGGGATCGGTCACGCGGTCGAGAAAACGTACGACTGGATTGTAAGGGTTGGGTTGCACCCAGGAGAGGATGGCGCGGAGGAAAATGGCCCAGAACAACAAAGTCAGGGCAAACTCCAACAGGCGATAGAGATCGAAGAGCAGCATCTTTAGAGCTCTTCTGCCAGGAGTGCGGCGAGCTCCTGACTGCGCTGACTGGCAGCATCCAGGGCACGTTTGGCGAGAGGTCGCAGGCCCTCCTCCCAGACGCCGAGCCCCGCCGCCGTCGTCCCGCCGGGACTGGTGACCTGATGGCGGAGCAAGGCCGGTGCCAGCTTGCTCTGCTGCGCGAGTTCCGCCGCCCCGCGTAGAGTGGCAATGGCCAGGCGGCGGGCCTGATCACGATACAGTCCGCCAGCCACGGCGGCATCTTCCAGCGCTTCCAGAAAGAGAAACACATAGGCGGGACCACTCCCGGCGAGGGCGGTGGCCATGTCCATGCTCTCTTCATCTGGCAGCCACTCTGCCAATCCGGTGCTCTGCACCAATTTTTCCGCCTGTTGGCGACGCGCGGCGCCGAGCTCTGCTGGCGCATAGAGAGTGCTTGCGCCAGCGCCGATCTGCGTGGGGGTATTGGGCATGACCCGGACGACGTCGACTTCGGGTACCAGCGCCTGTATCGAGCTGAGGCGAACGCCGGCAGCAACTGAGATCAACAAGGCTCTGGCAGCGCGCAGCTCGTGCGCCCAGGCAGTGAGTATTGCCCGCATCTGTTTGGGCTTGGCGGCATATACGACCACGGCTTCTGGCGGCAGGGGGCATGGCTCGGCAGGCAAGCTCTGTACCCCGAACTCCGTAGCCAAGGCGTCGCGGCGCTGCGGATGGGGGGCGTGTACCTGGACCTGCTGCGCGGGAAAACCATTGTTGCAGAGGCCAGCGATGAGGGCGCGGGCCATGTTGCCCGCTCCGAGAAAGATGATCTGTTGCTGCTGCAATCATTGCTCCTTGGGACGACTGCCAAACAGCACGGTCCCCAGTCGAATTTCCGTGGCCCCGTGGGCCAAAGCCTCAGGATAGTCGCCTGAGGTGCCCATGGAAAGGGTGTCGATCTGCTGGTCGGTGAACTGTCTTTGCAATTGTTCATAGAGTTTGCGTAGCTGCGCAAAATTCTGGTCAGCCACATGAGGATCGGGATGTACCAGCGCCATCAGGCCGCGGAGCCGCAGATTGGCGCTGGCGACAATCTGTTCCGCCAAGGAAAAAATGTCTTCTATCGCACAACCGCCTTTACTTTCCTCGCCGCTGATGGCAACCTCGATCAAGACCTGCAGGGGTGGGAGTCCGGCCCGTTCGCGATCTAGACGCTCGACGAGAAGGCTGCGATCGACGCTCTCCACCCAGTCAAAGTGGCGAGCGATCTCGCCGGTTTTGTTGCGCTGGATGCGGCCAATGAAGTGCCAGCAGATTTCCAGATCCGCTAGGGTCGCCATCTTGCCCATGGCCTCTTGCAGATAATTCTCCCCAAAATGGCGCAGGCCCAGTGCGTAGGCGGCGCGCATACGCTCAGCAGGCACCGTTTTGCTGACCGCCAGGAGACGGCAGGGCACATGGCTTCGAAGTTCTTCTTGTATCTGCTGCAGGCGTTGCGAAAGGTCCATTCAACTCTCTTTGGGTGGAATCTGGAAGATCGCCTATAGTAATGGCCTATCGCTGGTTGCCCAAACAAGGAAGTCGCAGATGAGTCAAATGGATGTCACCGATCTGCTCGGTTTTGCGGTAAAAAACAATGCGTCCGATATCCACGTTTCCGCTGGTCTGCCCCCCATGCTGCGCATCAATGGCGAGATCAAACCAGTCAATGTGCCGCCTCTCAGCAAAGAAATCGTGCATGCCATGATCTACGACATCATGAACGACGCCCAGCGGAAATGGTATGAGGAGAATCTGGAGATCGACTTCGCCATCGACGTCCCGCAGGTGGCACGCTTTCGTATCAACGCCTTTCAGCAGGATCGCGGACCCGCCGCGGCGTTTCGTACCATTCCCGCCAAGGTCCTCAGTCTGGAAGAGCTGAATGCGCCGGTGGTATTCAAAGAGATTATCGACGTGCCGCGGGGACTGGTGCTGGTGACCGGCCCAACGGGATCGGGTAAGTCGACTACCCTAGCGGCCATGGTGAACCACATCAACAACCATCGTCAGGATCATATCATTACCATCGAGGATCCGATCGAGTTTCTGCATACCCCCAACAAGTGTCTGATCAACCAGCGTGAGGTCGGGGCGAATACAAAATCTTTTGAAAATGCCTTGCGCTCCGCCTTGCGTGAGGATCCAGATGTGATTCTGGTGGGTGAGTTGCGTGATCTTGAAACCATGCGTCTGGCTCTGACTGCGGCGGAGACCGGGCATGTCGTATTTGGTACCTTGCACACCAGCTCTGCTCCGAAGACCATCGACCGTATCATCGATTCCTTCCCTGGCGGGGAGAAGGATATGGTGCGAGCCATGCTCTCCGAGTCCCTGCGCGCGGTGATCGCGCAAACCCTTATCCCGACCGCCGATCACCGCGGGCGGGTAGCGGCGCATGAGATCATGATTGCCAACCCGGCGATCCGCAATCTGATTCGGGAAAACAAAGTGGCGCAGATGTATTCCGTCATCCAGACGGGCCAGAATCAGGGGATGCAGACCCTTGATCAGTGTTTGCTCGCCCTGGTCCGCGCGCACAAGATCAGCCGTGACGATGCGCTGCGCCGGGCACAGAACAAAGAAAGCCTCGCCAACGTCGCTTGATGGGAGAAGACCATGCCAGTGCTTGATGACCTGTTACGGTTGATGATGGAGAAAAACGGTTCCGATCTGTATTTTACGGTTGGCTCGCCACCGGTGATGAAGATCGATGGGCGCGCCGTTCCCGTCGGCGATGAGCTCCTGAAACCCGGCCAAACCCTGGCCCTCGCGAAGGAGATTCTGGGGCTGGAACGACTGCAGGATTTTCAGCACGAAAAGGAGGCCAATCTCGCCTTGTCTGTCCCGGGGGTGGGTAGATTTCGGGTCAACGGATTTTTTCAGAGAAATGAAATTTCCTTCGTTATCCGTGCCATCAAGACGCAGATCCCGACCCTGGATCAGCTGCACATGCCGCCGATTCTGAAGGAATTGGCGATGACCTCCCGCGGCTTGGTACTTTTTGTGGGTTCTACCGGCTCCGGAAAAAGCACCTCCCTGGCGTCCATGCTGCAACATCGCAATGCCAGTTCGGCAGGACACATTCTCACCATTGAAGACCCCATTGAATACCTCCACAAAAATATCAAGTCGATCGTCAATCAGCGCGAAGTCGGTATTGATACCCTGAGTTACGAGAACGCCCTGGAAAATGCCCTGCGTGAGGCCCCCGACGTCATCCTGATCGGCGAAGTGCGCAGCCGCGCTACCATGGAGCATGCGGTGGCCTACGCCGAAACCGGCCACCTGTGTATGTCCACCCTGCATGCCAACAATGCCAATCAGGCGGTGGAGCGCATCATCAATTTCTTCCCGGAGGAGCGTAAACGGCAGTTGCTCATGGATCTTTCCCTAAACCTCAAGGCGGTAGTATCGCAGCGTCTTCTTCCCCTCAAGGGCCGGCCAGGACGAATTGCGGCAATGGAAGTGCTGATCAATACGCCGACAATTGCCGATCTCATCTATCGTGGGGAAGTCGGTCTGTTGAAAGACGCCATGGCGCGGCCCAACGATGTCGGCATGCAGACTTTCGATCAGTCGCTGGTGAAGCTGTATATGGACGGCATGATTGAATACGAGGATGCCATCCGCGGCGCCGATTCCCAGAATGATTTGCGCTTGGCCATCAAAATGGAGTGCATGAAGCGTGGTCTGGAGGATCCGGGTTCCAAAGCCGAGGCGGCGAGCCAATGGCGCATTGGTGGCAATGCCTGATGCTGCTGGGCTTTGCGATCGCGGTTTTTCTGGCCTGGGTTGTCCTGTATCTGGCGCGGGGAGGATTCTGGCGCGCGGACCAACGCCTTAGCGCCGCGGAAATTGCACAGTGGCCGGCAGTCACTGCCGTGGTCCCCGCACGGAACGAGGCCGTCGGGATTGCTGCTTGTGTGCGCGGGATTCTCGGCCAGGACTATCCTGGCGAACTGCGACTGATCGTCATTGATGACCAAAGTGTCGACGGCACCGCGGATCTGGCGCAGTCTGCTGCGGCAGAACTGGATGCTGCATCTCGGCTGACGGTCCTGCGCGGAAAAGACCTCCCGCCAGGCTGGGCGGGTAAGGTCTGGGCGATGTCCCAAGGGGTGGAGGCGGCTGGCGCCGTGCCCTACCTCTGGTTTACCGATGGCGATATCGTGCATGCGCCGCTGGTCTTGCGCGCCCTCGTCGCCAAAGCGGTAATAGAAAATCGTGTCCTGGTCTCACTCATGGTGCGTCTTTCCTGTCAGACCTTGTGGGAGCGCTGGCTCATTCCGCCTTTTCTGTTCTTTTTTCAGAAGCTGTATCCCTTCACCTGGGTCAATGATCCGCGACGTAAGCTCGCCGGCGCGGCGGGGGGGTGTATGCTGGTGGCAGGCGCAGCGCTGGTGGCAAGCGGCGGGCTGCAGGCGATGCGTGACGCGCTCATCGACGACTGCACCCTAGCCGCGCAACTCAAGGCACAGGGGCCTATCTGGCTGGGACTTGCAGATCATAGTGTCAGCCTGCGACGCTATACCCGTCTGCAGGAAATCTGGGCGATGGTGACGCGCTCCGCCTATGTGCAACTCGATTTTCGCCCTTCGCGCCTACTCATTGCCACGTTGAGTATGCTCTTTCTGTATCTGTTGCCTTGGATGCTATTGCTCGTCGGGCTTGCCTGCGATCAAGTCTGGGTCTGGGGGCTATCCCTGGCCAGCCTGTTACTCTCCTGGCGGATGTTCTGGCCGACCCTGCGCGATTATCGGCTTTCTCCGCTTTGGGTTCTGACGTTACAACCAGCTGCCTGGCTGTATACCCTGATGACTTTGGACTCTGCCCGCCGTCACTACGGCGGGCGAGGTGGCGCCTGGAAGGGGCGGGTTTACCCGGTAGAACGGGGGCGATAGGAGGCCAGATAGCGCCATTCGAAGACGCGCTTGGCCAGATGCCACCAGGAGCCGGGGACGACGCGGGCCGTATTGGGGCTGCGATATACGAGGTTGCCGCCGTCGAGACTGTCGACGATGCAGATGAGTTCCTGGCGGAATGTCTGGTCGGCCGCTTGTCCTTGCACATGGCGAAGGGCATTGTGCACCGCAGTCTTGGCCTGCAGGTCGGCGCTGTGCCCCTGTTTGGGCAGCCAGTTCGGACTGTCGCCGTAGGATGCCGCATCCCCCACCGCATAGACCCCGGGCAGGCCAGGAACCTGACAGTGATTGTCGGCCTGCAAGAAACCGCCCGGTGACAGCGGCAGGGCACTATTGGCCGCAAAGGCTGGGCCGGTCATGCCGGGCATGAAGAGGATCAGATCGGCATCGATGTCGCCCCCCTCGGTGTGTACCTGTTGGGCATCGAAGCCGGTAATCTTATGGCCGAGGTGGGTGCGAATCTGACGTCTTTCCATCTCCGCCAATAATCCCGCGACAGCATCGGCACCGAGACGGTTGCCCGGCTCGCGCATGGGATTGAAGAAGGTCAGGGTGAATTTTTCGCGGGTACCCTGGCGGCGTAGGTAGGTGTCGATCCCGAAGAGCAGCTCGAAGATGGGGCCGCCACGTACGGCACTCGGTTCCTGGGGATTACCGGCAAAGCCGAAGGCAATGTTGCCACCCGCCATGCTCTGCAGGCGCTCGCGAATCTGTTGCGCGGTCTCGATGCCATCACAGATGGCGAGACTGTGTTCGATCCCCGGTAGCTTGCGCAGACCACGTCCGCCGGCGGCAATGATCAGGGCATCCTGTTCCAGACTGGTACCGGATTCCAGTTGTACGTGTCCTTGGGCATCAATGGATTGCACCGTGTCGGCAACGAACTCCACCCGTTGGCGCTGGAAGAAGTCACGCAGGTCGATGCGCAGTTCCTCGCCCTGGCGCAGACCGGTCGGAACCCAGATGAGACTGGGGTAGTAAATGAACTCCGGCTTGGGAGCGACGAGACGGATCTCTGCGTCGGGGGCGCGGCGGCGCAGCTCGCGCACGGCCGTCAGGCCGCCAAAGCCACTACCAATGATGATAAATTGGGCCATACAATCCTCCTGTGATTCTATCGATGCTTCTAGTCAGGATAGCTCAGGCCAGCACGCGCCGATAGGTAGCCGGCAGCGGGCTCTCTTGCTGTGCCTGGGCCGCGCCTTTGGCAACGAAGAGATTGATGACCTGACCGTGGGCTTTGATCAGCTCGCCCACATTTGGATCTTCGCTGGTTTCTTCGATCAGTACGCCATCCGGCAGCAGGGTGAGCTCCATGTGGATCTTGTCGTGCTGGGCAAAGAGTTCGGCGAAGGCCGGATCCCAGAAGCGCAGGCCAAAATTTTCTTCCAGCCGCTGCTTCATCGAGGGGACGTGGTCGTGCAACAGCGCGACGATTTCGGGATTGTCGGAACGGGTGCGGGCACGCACGCCATTGGGCAACAACTCCAGGTCGCGTTCGATCTGCTCGTGCAGGGCCAGCAGACGATGAAACACCGCCTGATCGTGCTGGTGCCGGGCGGCTCGGGCAGGATCGCCACTGGCGCGCCCGCCACCCTGGCCGCGAACGCGGAACATTGCAGAATCGTTCTGGTACATGATGGAATCTCCTTGTCTCAATTTTTTGTGCCGTAAAGAGTGCTGCTTTCGCGACGAAACAGGGCAGCATCTCGCCAATGAAGGTATCTTGCCCGAGGCAAGGCAATCGCGCATTGATAAAGATCAATCTCGAGTGAATCAGTCGGATTTGGCCGCAGCGATTTCCTGCAGTCTTTGCGGGGAGAGGATTTCTAGTTGGTCGCGAGCTTCTTGCAGCAGTTTCTGACGCTTGAATTCCGCCATGAGGCGGCTGACATGCTCCACCGAGAGCCCAAGAAAATCGGCGAGATCCTGACGGGTCAGCGGGAAGGGCAGGACGCGCAGCTGTGGATAGCGCTGTGCCCATTGCAACAGAAAAGTAGCGAGGCGTGCCTCGGCCTTCTTGGCACCGAGCTCCACCACCCGCTCCTCGCTGGCGCGCAGGGCGTCCTGCCAGCGCTGAAAAATGGCCTCGCGGACTTTGGGCTGGCGCTCGGAGAGGCGTTGCAGCTCGACCAGATCCAGGCGACAGAGCTTGCCCGGCGCGATGCTGATGGCATCGTGCCGATGCTCCTTCTCCAGCAACCCCTCAAAGCCAAAGAGATCACCGTGATGCAGCAGGCGCAGGATGACCTGCTGGCCAGTGCTCAAGGTCTTTACCAACTTCACCGCTCCTTCCCGCAGGGTGTAGGCGAAGCGGGCCGGATCTCCCGAGCGATAGAAGACTTCCCCGGCGGCGCAATCGATGTCCTGCACTTCCATGCCCAGGGTGCAGAGTTCCACCGGATCGAGGCCGGCAAAGATGCTTTCCCCGCGCATCCGGCAGTGCAGGCAATCGGAGAGGCGCGGCGCGCTCATTTTTTGTGACAAGCAAAGCGCAGGTCGAAAACTGCATGGCCCAAGGCCGTCCCACGGCGCTCGAAGCGGGTTTGGATACGGTTCTCCGGAGCCTCGGCATAGTTCCCCAGGCCCGCGAGATTCTCCCAGCCGGGCGCGCTTTCCAGCAAGGTCAGCATCTGCTCGGCATAGGGCTGCCAGTCTGTCGCCAGCTGCAATTCGCCACCGGGTTGCATGACCCGATGCAGCAGCTCCAGAAAATCGGGCTGAATGATGCGCCGCTTATGGTGCCGTTTCTTTGGCCAGGGATCGGGAAACTGGACGACGACCAGCGAAAAGACACTGTCTGGCAAGCTACGCAACCACGGCGCGACATCCTCATGCACTACCCGCAGATTCTGGAGTTCTGCCGCTTCGGCACGCAAGAGTAGGGAGCCGACGCCGGGGGAGTGGACCTCGGCACCGATGCAGCCCCAGTCCTGGTGCTTCTCGGCAAAACGCGCCAGATGTTCCCCATTGCCAAAGCCGATTTCGAGCATCAGGGGTTGGGAGCAGGCCCAGGGTGAGTGCCAGGGTGCCTGTGCATCGAGAATGTAAAAGCTGCCGCGCTCTCGCAAAATGCGTTCTTGCGCGTTGGTGAGACGGCCCTGACGCAGGACAAAACTGCGGATGGGACGAAATTCGGGCTTGAGAGTCGCATTCATGCCCGGCATTATAACCGGTTTCCAGTGCGACGCCGAAGGAGAGAGCGATGCAGCAGGGGCCGATTGTCGGCGTGGTCATGGGCAGTGTGAGCGATTGGGAGGTGATGCAGTCGGCTGCCCAGATCCTGGCCGATTTGCAGATACCGCATGAGACTCGGGTCGTCTCCGCTCACCGCACCCCCGATCTCCTCTTTGCCTATGCAGAGGAGGCCAGCGCACGCGGATTGCAGGCCATCATTGCGGGCGCCGGCGGTGCCGCCCACCTACCGGGAATGCTAGCCGCCAAGACCCTGGTGCCGGTGCTGGGGGTGCCGGTGCCTTCGCGGCACCTGCAGGGGCAGGACTCCTTACTGTCCATTGTGCAAATGCCCAAGGGAGTGCCGGTCGCCACCTTTGCCATTGGCGCGGCGGGGGCAGCCAACGCGGCGCTCTTTGCCGCAGCACAACTGGCCCTGCACGACCAGGACTTGCATGCGCGTCTGCAGCGCTTCCGGGCAGCGCAAACGGAGCAGGCCTTGCACAGCCAAGTGCCGCCACCGGCATCATGATCGCACCCGGCAGTACCCTTGGCGTTCTGGGTGGTGGCCAATTGGGGCTGATGTTTGCCCTGGCCGCCCGGCGACTCGACTACGATGTCTGGGTATTTGATCCGGATCCCAACGCCCCGGCGGCGGAGGTTGCGGCCCGACATTTCTGCGCCCCTTTCACCGAGGAGGCGGTGTTGGCGGACTTTTGCGCCGGGGTGGCAGCCGTCACCGTCGAGCGCGAGCAGATCCCGCTCTCCACCCTCACCTACTGTGCCGAGAGGCTTTCCCTGCGGCCAGGTCTAGAAGCCCTGCGCATCGCCCAAGATCGGCGTTTGGAGAAAGCGTTTTTTCGGGATCTGGGACTGGTAACGGCACCCTTTGCCCTCCTCGAGCAGGCCGCCGATCTGCCGGCTGCCGCGCAGCTTGCCTTCCCGGCAATTCTCAAGACCGCGCAGGATGGCTACGATGGCAAGGGACAGGTGGCGGTAGCGTGTGCCGCCGACTTGGCAATGGCGTGGCAGGAACTGGGACAGCGTCCAGCGTTGCTGGAAGTGCGGGTGGCGCTGCGTCAGGAGTTTTCAGTGATTCTTGCGCGCAGCAGCGATGGCCTGGCGGTCTTTTACCCAATCGCCGAGAACCGGCACCGGCACGGCATTCTGGACCTCAGCATCGTGCCCTGCGAGCTTTCCGAAGCGCATCAGGAACAGGCACGGCGCGCGGCCCTGCGCATTGCCGAGGCGCTGGAGTATGTCGGTGTCCTCGCTGTGGAATTTTTCCTCAGCGCGGATGGCGAGTTGCTTGTCAACGAGATGGCGCCACGCCCGCATAATAGTGGCCATTATACCCTCGACGCCTGCGTGCACAGCCAGTTCGACCAGCAGGTACGAGCCCTGACTGGCTTGCCTTTGGGCGATACCCGCCTGCTCTCGCCGGTGGCAATGCTGAACCTGCTCGGCGAATGGTGGCAGGGGGCGGGGCCAGACTGGAACGCTTGGCTTTGCCATCCACAAGTAAAGCCCTATCTTTATGGAAAGAGTGAGGCGCGGCCGGGGCGCAAGATGGGTCACCTCAATATTCTGGCCGACAGCCGGGCGGCTGCCCTGCGCACGGTGGCGGAGCTGCGCGGCGCTGATAGCGGCGACTGACCATGTCTGTAGAGCGTCGCTTGCAGCAAGAGCTGGGTGGCGACTGGCGGGTAGAGGCCAGTGGGGCGAGCGATTTTTTTCGCCTGTATCGCGCGCATAGTGCGGGTCAATCGCTATTTCTTAAGGTCGGGAAGGGGCGCGCCCAGGCGGAAGCCGAAGCCGACGGCCTACGCGCCCTGCAGGCAGCGGGCGTGCCGGTTCCCCACGTCTATGGCGTCTGGGAGGAGTCCGGCGACACCATCCTGGCCCTGCAGTTACTGACCTTCGCGCATAAGGACGATGTTGCCTGGGCCGCACTGGGCGGTGTCCTGGCCGCTCTGCATGGCCCGGCCTGGCCGCAATTCGGTTGGTCGCGCGACAATTTTCTCGGCGCTACCCGGCAGCAGAATCGCCAAACGGGCGGGGCCAGCGCTGCGGATTGGCTGAAGTTTTTGCGCGAGCAGCGTTTGGAGATTCTCATTGCGCAGATGGATCTGCAGCGCGAGGAGGCGAGGCTGTTCGCGGATCTTTTGGCGGCTCTGCCCGAGATCCTGCAGAATCATGCCCCGCAAGGTTCCCTCACCCACGGCGACCTGTGGTCAGGTAATTGGGGCGCGGGGGTCGATGGAGATGTCTGGCTTTTCGATCCCGCCGTAGCAGTCTGTGATCGGGAGATGGATCTTGCCATGCTGGAACTCTTCGCCCAGCCACCGGCATCGTTCTGGCAACGTTATCAAGGCCTGGCCATACCGGCTTTTGATCCCGCTGGCTATGCCGTTCGGCGTCCTCTCTACCAACTCTACCATCTGCTCAATCACTGGCTGCTCTTTGGTCGTTCCTACGCGGGGCAGGCCCAGGCGGCAGCCCGGGCTGCCCTCAACGCTGCCGGACGCTGAAGAAAATCGCCAGTAGCAGGCATAGCGCACAGAGCAGAAACACGGCAACGCTCCAATGGCTGATCGGCAGGTTCCAGAAGCGCTGTTGCCCGGCAATTGCGCAGGACCCTTGCCCGGCCAGGGCGCCGGCCAACGTTCCAGCAAAGCTCCCGGACGAAAAGTTTTCTTGCGGCAGTAATTGAATGGCGGCGCAGGCCTGAACCTTGCGCGTCGCGCTATTTGCCAGATGCCACTGCCATCCTGCCAGTGCCGCCCCGCCGAGTGCCGCCAAAGCAGCCAAAGACCAGAGCCAGCGCCGTCCGGCAAAAAAGCCGATGCTGATCGCCAACAGCATAGCTAGGTCCGCCACGCGCTGATAAATGCAGAGGCTGCAGGGCTGGATATCGCCAGCAAATTGCAGGTACAGCACCGTGCCAAGGGCAGCCAGGCCAAGCAGTAGCGCCAGGATCGCTAGCGCCGGGCTCACGAACCGTCGACGATCTGCTGCCATTGCTGATGGTCAGGAAGACCGAGGATGTATTGCACCTGCTTGCCACTGCGATAGACCAGCATCGGCGTGCTTACCCCCGACTGCTGGACGCTCTGTGGATCGAGTAGGGACTCCTTACCCGCCAAGAAGTTGAAGTTGCGCTGCAGTTTGCCGAACTGCTTCTGGGTCAGCGTAGCGCTTGCAGGAGCAATGCCGCCCTCTGGCGCACCATTGCGGATGGCAAAGCCCTTCTCGTTTTCCTTCAGCGCCTGTACGGGGTCTTTGGCGCCGAGAATTGCCGCGGCTTTGCCCATGCTGGTGGGGGAGTTCGGGAAACCGATGATGACGACGCGCAGGCGGAGCTTGCCCGTGCTGACGGGGTTTTGCAGCCAGTTATAGAGCACATGACAGTAAGGACAGTCAGGCTCCAGGAATAAGTAGATCAATGATCCTCGTGAGCCCTCCTGTACGTAATAGGAGTGGCTGAGGGCATCCCAGAATTGCAGATCGTGGTCTGCGGCATGGGGTGCGGCGTCTTGCGCCAGCACTGGCTGCAATGGGAAAACCAATAAACTGCCGAGGAGCAGCAGGAAGGCAAGCAGGAATCTATTTCGCATCGATACGCAGCAAAGAAATATTCTGACGACTGTACATCTCATAGCCAGTATAGAGGATTTTTGCCGACTCCCCTGCAGCCAATTCCTGGCGCAGCGCAACGATATCTTTTTGCGGTAGGGCCAGAAACAAAGGCCCGTGGCTGGCTGCCAGAATCGCCGGGATTTGTTGTCGGGGCTGCTGGATCTGTGTTGCAGTCATCGCTCCGCGGCCGGCGTAAAACAGGAAACTCGGCTCCCACCACTGCCAGGTGGCGATGGCGTAGGGCCGCTGTCCCTCCAGGCTGCGCACCATCTCTCCCATGGTCACCGAGGGCTTGAGGTGATCGAGGGCGGGCATGAGCAGCAGAATCATACAGAAGGCCAAGGCAACGGCCCCCACCCCCAGGCTGCCGATCACGCCCAGGAATTGCTGCCGATAGACAAAATACAGGCCGACTACGGCGGCAAGTAGATAGGGCAAGCCCAGATAGGCGACCGAACCCAGCGGTGGCAGGCTTTGGGGTACCAGCGTGGTGCCCAGCCCGAGCAGGATGCCGCCGATTGCCGCCAGCCCGAGCAATGAAGCGATGATGCCACGCCCGCAAAAGGCGTGGACACCACTCAAGGCAAGGTCCATGCGCCAGGCGAGGAGGGCGAGTAGAGGCGGATAGGCCTCCCAGACATAATTGGGCAACTTGGTCGCGCCCAGACTGAAAAAAACAATCCAGATCCCCGCCCAGAGCCCAAAGAAGAGCAGATCCGGGCGCGAGCGGAAATATTCTTTCCGCTGCAGCCACAAGGTGGCGAACATCTGGGGAAAAAATACCGACCAGGGTAGCAGGCCGAGGAAGGTCGTAAACAGATAATAGACGATGGGCCCTTGATGTCCCTGCATGGCGCCGGTGTAGCGGGCCACATTTTGCTGGGCAATGAAGAGCAGATCCCAGCGCCAGTGGGTCTCGATTCCCACGGCAATGTACCAGGGCAGGGTGAGCAGCAAAAAGATCGGCAGGCCCCAGCGCAGTTGCCCCTGCCGCCATAGATGCGGCAAATCGCGGCGCAGCAGCAGAAAGACGACGATGATCAGGCCGGGCAGCAGGAAAAAGATCGGTCCTTCCGTGAGGGTGCCCAGGGCCATGGCGGCATAGGACAGGAGATACTGCCAACGCCGTTCCTCCGGGTAGAGGTAGCCGCGCAGATGGGCCAGCAAAGCGACGGTGGTAAAGAGGATGACCAGGGGGTCGGGGACGGCGGCGCGAAAGATGATCTGACTGTGCAGTGCAGTGGCGGTAAACAGGCCAGTGAGCAGGGCCGCGCGTGCTCCAAGCAGACGCCGCAGGGTCAGCGTCAAATACAATACGAGGAGTGCCCCGATGAGCACCGAACCGATGCGCAGGCCCCAGCTGTTCATGCCCAGGGCACGTACCCCCAGGTCCATCAACCAGTAATTGAGAATGGGCTTGTCCGGTCGCAACTGGCCATTGAAGGTCGGCACCACGTAGTTGTTGTGGGCGATCATCTCCTTCAGACACTGGGCGTTGTTCGGCTCGTCTATGTCCCAAAGACTCGCGTCGCCGGTATGGAAAGCGAAAAGCCAGAAGGCAAAGACGAAGAGCAGCAGGGCATGGAGAAGATGGTGCTCGCCGTTCTCCTGCGTCTTAGCCATCGCGTGCGCCACCTTTCAGAATGCGCGCCTTGTCCCGCTGCCATTCGCGTTCTTTTAGAGTGGCGCGCTTGTCGTGTGCCTGTTTGCCCTTGACCAGGGCGATCTCGGTCTTGGCGCGCCCCTGCTTCCAGTACATCGCCAGGGGGACGATGGTAAAGCCTTTGCGCTCGACGGCACCAATCAGGCGATTGATTTCCAGACGGTGCATCAGCAACTTGCGGGTACGGGTCGGATCCGCTTGGATGTGGGTGCTGGCAGTGGGTAGCGGGCTGATATGTGCGCCAAGGAGCCAAAGCTCTCCGTTTTTGATCACCACATAGCTGTCCTTGAGCTGCAGGCGTCCGGCGCGCAGGGACTTCACTTCCCACCCTTCAAGGGCGATGCCGGCCTCAAAGCGCTCCTCGATAAAGTATTCATGTCTCGCCTCACGATTGAGGGCAATGGTGCTGCTGCTCATGACATCCCAAGCTTTGGATCAGAGGAGCGATCTTAGCGCAAAGCGCTGCGCAGCGCACAAGGCGCAGGGCGCCATAGCCCCTGCGGGGTGCCTGGGGTTAGACTGCCAGGAGGAAGACCCGGCGAAGGTTGAGCAATGCCGAACATTGTGGAAGGGAAAGATGACGCGGCGTAACCCGGCTTGGCTGCCGGCGGAGGACTGGACCCTGCTGACGGAGATGCCAGTCATCGCGCGGTTTTTACTGGAAAGGCTGCGTGCTGCGAAGCAGGAAATTCTCTTCGAGAACTATATCTTCCAGGCGGGCAATTGGCCGGAAGAAGTTTTCGACATCCTCTGCGCGAAGGCGCGCGATGGTGTGCTCGTGCACCTGCGTCTCGATGCGGTGGGTAGTCGCGGATTTCCCGAGCGCTGGATTCAGAAATTGCGTGCCGCCGGTGGTACTTTCGAATGGTATCACCGCCTTGGCTGGCGCGGTTGGGAAAAGAGCCTGCGCCGCAGTCACCGGCGCATTGTGCTCATCGACCAACAATGGTTGGCGGTGGGCGGTTTTGCCCTTGCCGATGCCTGGCTGCGCGGCGATCCGGGGCAGCTTC
>Ga0078972_1000682_pt1 | contig 138946 bp, 97 predicted proteins | sample YelNatPaOPGAMG01_FD_67568 | JGI IMG/M metagenome (GOLD analysis project Ga0078972, IMG submission 67568) | Hot spring thermophilic microbial communities from Obsidian Pool, Yellowstone National Park, USA - OP-RAMG-01 (SPADES assembly) (version 2) | ecosystem: Environmental > Aquatic > Thermal...
GAGGAAGAGATAGATTGGGACGAGTTTATCCAGGAGGTAAGGAGGGAAGAGGAGGATTTGTTTTTTGATTTCTGGTTTTAAGGATTTTAATTTTTGAAAAGGAGTCATTCCATCCATTCCTCTCCCGAAATGAGCTCGTTCAGTGTTATAATAATACACCCATTTGAAGGCCTGATACAAGAATGAGTCCGGTGAATTGATTTTAGCGAGATAAGGGACATAAAATTCCTCATCATCGGTTCTATGGCTTCTCTCCACCATTCCATTTTGATAAGGTCTGGCTTTGAGGATTTTGGTCATCTTAGCGTTAAGGGGGGCAAGGATATTATTCTGGATATGAGGAAGTTTTTTATGAGAAGTTCCTCCCCATTCAGTTCCGTTATCTGTTTGGAGGATGAGTTCATCATCTAGTTCATTTGCTCTGAGCCAGAGGATAAGAAGGATTAGGAAGGCGATTCCATTAGCGCAGGTATTTTCATAGGCGTAAGCGATGAATCTGATTCTGGTTCTGACGCAGATAGCAGTGAACTGGTAGAGCGGGAGGTTATGCTTTTGATGATGTTGATAGGATTGTTTTGGGATGGTTTTAGCGTCTCGGATTTCTTTGGTGTCAATCTGGAAGAAGCTAAGCGGGGCAACCTCCTGATAGGGATAAGAGAGCCTTTTGAACCCGGGGATGGTTCGGTATCTTTTGGTTTTGATATTATATCTTTTTAGAATGTTCCTGATGGTATGATGAGAAATTGATAGATTGAATTTTGCCTTGAGATGTCTGGAGAGTCTTTTTGCTCCGAGGTTGGTTCGTTTCTTTTCCTGAACCACGATTCTCTCTATTGCGGGCTCGGTCTGATTGGGACTGGATTTAGGTCTGCGGGATAAATTTTTCAGTCCCGCGGTTCCATCTTTTTCCCAGCGCTTTTTCCATTTCCGAACCAGATTGGTTGAGGTCTGCCAGAGCTTCGCTGTTCGGGATAGACTTTGGGTCTCTTCCAAAGTCTTCAGCAATTCCTTCCTTGCCTCAACCGGGTCTATATTGTATAATCTTTGGTAGGATAACTGAAGGGGGAAGGCATTGGATTCTTTAGCTGGGTTCATTGCTTTCCTCCTGATTTTTCCCCTCATTTTACCAGCCCGGCTTAACTATTTCATTTAAAACTTTTAAGTTGGAGATTCCCAGGGTAGGTAAGGTGTTTTGAATGGCTTTCTGGGCGAGTGCTTTGCTCAGGGTTAGGTCTGGGAGTTTGAATTGCCAGCCTGGTTTGTTGGTCAGAGGGCAACTGGAATTGGGCTCAGGCAGATTTCCTACGGAAATCTGGGAATGTTCTCTTTTCCTGCCCCTCCCCTGGTAACGATGTCCCGGCTCCTCTACAAAAGTTACTTGACAGGGTTGGCAAAATGTGCTTAAATGGTGTCCAAGAAAATGGGTGCGATACATAAGGGGTCTCCCTTTATGAAAAGGGGGAAGTGGAGTCTAATTTTAAATATCTGCTATCTCCTTCTTTTCCTTAAGTGTGAGCAATCCGGCGAGCCTCAAAACCGCTTAGAACAACCTGTGATGATTCCCCGGGAAACCTTGAGTCGGATGAAAAATAGCATCGAAACCGGGCTCAATTATATCAAAACCGTCAAACCCTGTGAGGAGGAGTTCGGTTACCTCACCAAGGCCTGCTGGAACACAGACCCTCCAAGCTGTATTGAATATTGTGATCCCTATTTCTATATGGCCAATTCCTTGTTTGCTCTGGCTTCGGTAGATCCAAACTTGGAATTCTATCCCGGAAAAGATGATTTGGTGAAATTTGTTTTCAATAGCCGGCGCGCGGATGAAGGAATCTGCCATGGATTTTGGGATATGTGGGCAGGGACCCAGGAAAATTTTGACCCGGATATTGATCTCTCGGCTTTGGCTTTAATTTTTCTCAATTCCAACGGCTATCATATAAATATGGTCCGCAAATTTGACGCCCTGCCCGGAGAGAATGGCCTTCCTTACACCTGGATCCGCTGCACCCCTGGCCAGCCCAATAGCATTGACTGCGGATGTCTTTCCAGCTTGATGAGGTATTACGCCTCGGAAGGAGTGCAGCCCAAACGCATCTGCGACTACCTAAATGACCTGAAATTAGATTTTGATCATTGCGACACCTGGTATCCGGATTATATAACCTGGTTTTTTTTGGCCCAAGCCTATGCCCAGGGCGCAAAGTGTCTGGAACCAAGCCGCGAACGAATCATCAAGACTATTCTTTCGCGCCAGAAGTCGCGCGGGGGCTGGGCCGACCCTAACATTTCGGCTTTTTACTCCGCCACTCTTGCCTATTTGCGTTACGCCGGACCGGAAATTATTCCGGCCCTCAACTATTTAGTCAACTCGCAAAAAAAAGACGGTTCCTGGCAATGTGGTCTAATTTATCATAACCCGATTATCCCGGGGGAGCCAATTTTCTATTTCATGAACGAGGTCTTCACCACCAGCGTGGCTTTGTTCAGCTTGAATTATTATTATGAGCACCCGATTTTGATAAACCTTCCGGACCTCGAAAATCCGTCGTTATCGCCTTCTTCTAATAAAAATGATCCTTAATTTCAGCTAATTGACGGGAAAGACGGGAGCGCGGCAGATTGGCAAAATCTTTCGCAGTCTTCGCCGGCGGATGCCCAGGCTCATATCCTGGAGTGCCCTGCATTTATAAAGCGCAACCGAACTTTCCCCAATTTTATTTATTCTCCCCTGCTTCTTTCGCTTCAATCGTGCTATTATTATTCCCTGGAGATGGGGCTAAAGAAAATCGGAATCATCGGCGCGGGACCAGCTGGGTCTTTTTGCGCCTATAAATTAGCCAAAGCAGGATTTGAGGTTTTGCTCTTTGACCATAAAGCAGTCTGGGACAAGCCCTGCGGAGGAGGCTTGACCGCGCCAGTGTGGGAACAATTTCCTGAGTTAATGCCTTTACAGGAATTTTGCTATCCAAACGAGAATGCTCGGCTTATTACCAGCACTGGACACAAAGTAGAGATCAAGTTGGCTAATCCCTTATATGTAATTTCGCGCAAACAAATGGCGCAATTTCTTCTGGACACCGCAGTATCAGCTGGCGCTAAATTTATTCCGAAAAGAATTTTGAAGCTGGCTCGGAAGAATTCCGGTTTTGAGCTTGAGGACACAGATTCAGTAAAGATTCAGGTTGACTTTCTAATCGCCGCGGATGGCGTGAACAGCCTTGTTAGAAAAACTTTCTGTCCGAGATGGCGCATAGATGACTATTACTTTACGCTGTCCCTTTTGGCTCCCAGAACTATGAACCCTGTCTTGACGGTTCAATTTTTTCACGGATTGTATGGTTATGCCTGGATTTTTCCTGGGAAGGAAACTTTATCCATTGGCATTGGAGTCAGGATGCGCACACATAAACTGGATAAAATTTATTCCTTTCTGGAGCAAACCCTGGACCATACTCCGGATACAGGGATTAGCAAGGAAAAATTACGCTCTGATGCAAGGGGATTTCTGATCCCAGCGCTGGGCTTTTCCAGCCTGCGCGCGCAAAAGGTTATTGGAGATAATTGGGCATTGATCGGGGACGCATCAGGCTCCGCAAACTCTGTCACAGGTGAAGGGCTTTATTATGCGTTCAAGACCGCTCACCTGCTCGCTCAAGCGCTTATCTCTGGCAAGCCAGATGGCTATCAGCATGAGTGGTGGGGAGTTTGCAAAAAAGAGCTTGCTGGTCCTTCGTTATGGGGCTCAGTGTTTTTTCATAAATGGTCACAAAAAATTTTTTCAAATTATGTCAGTAAAAGCGCTTCCGCGCAAAAACTCGCTAGCCAGCTTATGGTGGGGATGAGATTGAAAAGGACTGAAATTATGGCTGGAATTCTTAAAGCATTCTTTGGCGGTTGAACATCATTATTGGACAAAACACCAAAATATATTACCCTAAATTCAATAGGAGTTTCCAGTGACAAAGTCCAGAGTAGCGGTTCTGTTCACAACGCCTGAAAAGGTGAATGAGGATTATTTCCGGTTGTTAGATTTAGCTGGCTTAAAGCAGGCGCTTGACCCGAAAGTCTCAACTATCATCAAGCCCAATATCTCCTGGCATTACTTTTTCCCTGGAGCAAATACCACGCCCTGGCAGATGGAAAGCACGCTGGAATATCTCCGTAAAAACGGGTTTGAGAGCCTTTTTGCAGTGGAGAATGAAACTGTTGTCACCAACGCTTTCAAAGGAGAAAAACTCAATAAATTTAATCCTATTTTCAGAAGGTATCAGGTAAAAGTTTTATATAATTTCCTTGAAAAGGATATGAAATGGATTGTGTTCCAGCCCAAAGCCTCTATGCTTGCGCTTCCTTCTATCTTCCCGGAAGGAATTCGTATCCCGGATTTTTTCATCGGCAAGAACATCATTCATCTCCCTACAGTCAAATGCCATGTCTATACCCAGACCACAGGCGCAATGAAAAACGCTTTTGGAGGTTTGCTCAACACCAAGCGTCATTACACGCACAGCGTAATCCACGAGACATTGGTTGATTTACTTGCGATTCAGAAGGAGATTCATCCCGGGATTTTCGCAGTGATGGACGGGACAATTGCAGGGAACGGTCCAGGTCCAAGGACAATGTGTCCAGTGTATAAAAATGTCATTCTGGCAAGCGCAGACCAGGTTGCTATTGACGCGCTCGCGGCAAAGATGATGGGATTTGACCCGCTGAAGATAAAATACATTCGGCTCGCATCTGAGCGTGGATTGGGAATAGGCGACCCCGGAGAAATAGAAGTGGTTGGAGATGACATCTCTGGAGAAAAATGGTGCTTTGAGGTTGGTTCAAACCTTGCCATATCTTTTGTCAAGCCTTTCTGGTTCAATTCATGGCTCTCAAGGTTCCAGAAAATTTTCTTCCACACCCCGCTTGTTTATTTCTTTGTGTTCGGTAGTTTTTTCTTTCACGACTTCCTCTGGTATCCCACCAGAGGCAAAGCACGAGTCAAAAAATTCCTTCAAACAGAATGGGGCAGAAAGTGGCTGAGTTATCCGGAGGAATAGGGATTCGCTAATTCCTAATTCCAAATGCCGAATTCCCAATTCCCTTTTTTTATGCTATTTTAAAAACAAATTTTGAACCGGAGGAATAATGGTAAAGCGGGATGAGGATAAGAATTTTTTATTTAAGGTCAAAGCACGCCGGAAGCCTGGCAAGCTGGAAGACTTGACTGAGCCGGAGCTTTTCCGGGAGATTTTCCCATACAGTGAGGTTCCCAAGTCTCCGTTTGACCTGAAGATAATCAAACCCTGTCCGGCAAAGGAGCCAGTGATTACTGATACCACTTTTCGTGATGGCCAGCAGGCGAGAAAGCCATATACTGTTGGACAGATTGTTGCTCTATTTAAGCTGATGAGCAGGCTTGGGGGTCCAAATGGAGTGATCCGGCAGAGCGAGTTTTTTCTTTATTCTAAAAAGGATAAAGAGGCTGTCAATAAATGCAGGGAGCTTGGGTTGAAGTATCCGGAGATAACTGGCTGGATTCGCGCCAGGGCAGAGGATTTCAAGCTGGTAAAGGAGATGGGACTTAAAGAGACCGGGATTCTGACTTCGGTTTCTGACTATCATATATATCTCAAACTGAACAGAACCCGGAAGCAGGCAATGGAAGATTATCTAGCGATAGTTAAAGAGGCTCTTGCGAATGGAATTATTCCGCGCTGTCATTTTGAAGACGCGACCAGAGCGGACCTTTATGGGTTCTGCGTGCCTTTTGCCCAGGAGCTAATGAAACTGAGCCAGGAAGCGAAGATGAGGGTCAAAATCCGAATTTGCGACACTATGGGATTTGGCTTGCCTTATCCCGGAGCCGCGGCTCCAAGAGCGGTTGATAAATGGGTGCGCGCAATGATTGATGATGCAGGCGTTCCGGGCGAATGGCTGGAATGGCACGGACATAATGACTTCCACAAAGTCCTAGTCAATGCTGTGACAGCATGGCTTTATGGATGCAGTGCCGCGAACGGAACTTTGCTGGGATGGGGAGAGAGAACTGGCAATCCTCCAATTGAAGGGCTTATTATGGAATACATCAGCCTGACCGGGAAAACAAACGGGATTGACACAACAGTAATCACTGAAATCGCGGAATACTATAAAAACGAGATTGGTGATTATATCCCGCATAATTATCCGTTTGTTGGGGAGCAATTTAATGTAACTCAAGCTGGTATTCACGCGGACGGGATGATTAAAAACGAGGAAATCTATAATATCTTTGACACGAAAAAGATATTGAACCGACCAGTAGAAGTGTTGATCAATGATAAATCTGGCAGTGCTGGAATCGCCTGGTGGCTAAATACTCATCTCAAGCTGAGCGGCGAAATGCAGGTGGACAAGAAGCATCCAGGCGTGCTCAAGCTTGCCAAATGGGTGCAGAGCGAATATGACAAGGGCAGAGTCACTGCAATCAGCCATAAAGAGATGCTCACGATGGCTAGTAAATATCTGCCAGAGCTATTTGTCTCTGACTTTGACCGCCTGAAACAGCACGCAGACGACCTTGCCGCGCATCTGGTCAAGGAGCTTGTTGAGAGCGAGGCTATCCGCTCAATGAATCCAGACTTGATGGTGCCTGCGCTTAGGAGATTCCTTGAAGAAAACCCCTTTATCCAGTTTGTATATGTGGTGGATATAAATGGCAAGAAGATCACTCCCAATATCACCCATATAGAAGACCGGGCTCTTTACGAGAAAGCCGGGATGGATTTTGACTATTCTGACCGTCCATGGTTTAAGAGTCCGCTCAAGACCGGAAAGGTGTTTGTCTCGGATTTTTACACATCCCGAATCACCAATCGTCTCTGCATAACGGTCTCGGGACCGATTGTGAACAAATCAGAAGAACTGGCGGGAGTGCTCGGAGCAGACATCAGGTTTGAGGAATTGGTTAAATACGATGAAATGCTTGAGAAGCAGAAGATGGACGAAGAGGAGAATAAAAAATCAGAATCATAAAGGTTGAGCTATGAATCGGAAAACTATAATCCAGACTAGTAAAAGTCCGAAAGCGATTCAATACAAAGATAAGACAATACTGGTTCCGGACTATGTGGTTATCCCTTTTATTATTGGAGATGGAACTGGACCTGACATATGGAACGCATCCAAGCCTGTGTTTGACTTTGCTGTGGAGCGAGCTTATGCAGGAAAGAGGAAGATTTTTTGGAAAGAGATTCTTGCGGGGGAAAAGGCTTATGAAAAAACAAAAAAATGGCTTCCAGATGAAACCTTAAAAGCTATCCGAGAATACCATATTGCCATCAAGGGTCCTCTCACCACTCCAGTAGGAGGTGGAATCCGAAGCGTTAATGTCCAGCTTCGTCAGGCGCTTGAGCTTTACGCATGCGTGCGTCCTGTTAAATACATCAAGGGCGTGCCAAGCCCGGTAAAAGAGCCAGAAAAAGTGGATATGATAATTTTCCGCGAGAATATGGAGGATGTATATGCTGGAATTGAATGGCAACAGGGCTCTAAAGAGGCTATCAAACTCAGGAAATTTTTAAAAGACCAATTTGGTCTAAAAATCCCGAAGGACGCTGGCTTAGGAATAAAGCCCATAAGCATAAGTAATACCAAACGGCTTGTCAGAAAAGCCATCCAGTATGCCATAGACCATAACAGAAAAAGTGTCACCCTTGTCCATAAAGGAAATATTATGAAATTTACCGAAGGGGCTTTTCGCGAGTGGGGATATAGCCTTGCACGAGAGGAATTCGGACAACAGACCATTACAGAAAAGGAATGCCAGGAAAAATTTGGAGGCAAAGTTCCTGAAGGTAAAATTGTTATCAAGGATAGAATAGCAGACGCAATGTTCCAGCAAGTCCTGCTCAGACCTGATGAATATGATGTGATTGCAACTCCCAATCTTAATGGAGACTATCTTTCAGATGCGCTTGCCGCACAGGTGGGCGGATTGGGAATGGCGCCCGGAGCAAATATAGGAGACACTGTTGCGGTGTTTGAAGCAACACACGGCACCGCACCCAAATACGCAGGCAAGGATATGGTTAACCCCGGCTCGTTATTGCTATCCGGGGCAATGATGTTTGACTACCTTGGATGGAAAGAGGCTGGCGAGCTTGTGAGAAAGGGAATTGAGAAAACTATCGCACAAAAAATTGTGACCTATGACCTTGCCAGACAGATGAAATCCTCTAAAGAGGTGAAATGCTCTGAATTCGCAAACGCAATCATCAAAAACATCAAAAAAATAAAATTATGAAAGACAATTCAATTGACTTATGAGCAGAATAAAAACCTGGATCAAGATGGCTCAAGTCGCTTTTTTGCCCAGTAAGAATTTATAAGGAATCCGATCCCGATTACCAGCCAGAAGCTAATGCTCGCAAAACCAGACCACAAGCCAATCCTGGTCTGGAATGGACGATAAACGATCTTGAGGTCATAGATGCCTGGCTTTAATGGCACTCCAAAAAACCCGTAATTCGCGCGATAAACTCGTAGTTCTTTTTTTCCAGAAAACGCCCTCCATCCCGGAACATAACTCTCTCCAATCACCAGAAAATATCTTGCCGCGCTCTTTGCGCCAGGCTTCATTTCTGGCAAATCCAGCCCCAGCTCCCATTTTCCAGGAAGATATTTTTTTAGAAAAACTCTGCCCGCATTATAATCGCTTGAGACAAAATTCAACTTATTTTCCACCAACGCAGTTTTCAGCGGGTCAAATCCCTTCTGCGCGATCAATTCCAGAATTTTCTCTGGTTCCGTGAACTCTTTTATCTCGCTTACCAGATAATACCTAGGCATTGTTTCTTTCAGCCGATAAAAATGAATATCTCCCACAGAGCCAAGGAAATCTATTCCCTCAACATCCAGCTTGGCTCCCCGAACAATAATGTTCCCCACATTGAACAAGCGCAGATAAAACAAATCAGATTCATCTATTTCCTTCGGGTCCCGGGTTGGGTCCGGATCCAAAAAATCCAGCTTTCCGGATGAGTCTAGTTTTAGATAACCAGGCGAAATAAAATTGAGCAACTTAGCGAGCCTGAGCGTGGGCATCCGCCAATAACCAAGCGGAGAATGCGTGCCAGGTAAATCCAGAGGCAAGTTCATTCCAACCAAAGGATGAACCAAAGTGTCCTCGTGAAGATGCCTGCTCAATGGCAAGAAACGAACCAGATTCCTCTCCTGTCTTAAAAAATTTAAAACCGCAGAAGAGTCCTCAAGCTCATTTTTCCGCGCCCTGGGTTGAAGTTTGAATGCAAGATAGCTCACATCAAAGACCACTGCAAGCATAACCAATACTTGCCAGAGCCACTCCTTTTTTAGCCTTCTAAACAAAAGCCCCAGTGCGATGCCCAGAACAATCAATAAACCAATAAACCTGACCCAATCCCGGCTCACAATAAAAACTGATACCAGAATAAAAAGAATAATAATCACAAGCGCGGATAAAGAGCCTTTTGTCCGCTTCTCCAGAAATTCCTCCACTCCAAAACTCCCCAGAACAGATAATCCAAGATAAAAAACCAGCGCTGATGAGTAATGAAGAGCCAGCTTGTTAACAACCGGGATATGAAATAAAAATTTGCAGAGTGGACCCCAGTTAATCGCGTATAATCCAAACAAAATCAACACCAGAAAGCTCAAAAACCCTTTCCAGCCAAGACGCTTTGCGCCAAGAAAAACCATTAGCAGACAAACAAGCCCGGGATAAAATGATTGATACAAAACTCCGAATTTATCAGGGGATGGAAACAAAAAAACCGGTAGAAGCATCTTAAAATCAGGAGCGCCCCCGCTACCAATATAATTACGAAAAGTAATTCCGGCGCTCCGAATGCTCTGATGAGAGTATGCCGCGAGATTGATAAGAGGACTCAGTTCAAACAAAATCGCAAAACCCACTCCTATGCCCAGTATTAAAACTCTTTTCCATTTATCAGGCTTGGCTAAAAAAGGCGCGAAAAGAAAAACCGCGGAGAGAAAATAGAAATCCTGCTCTATGTCAAACCCAAAATTCAACCCCAGAGCGCCCCATAGCAGTACGAGATAGGATAGTTTGATCTGTTTCCGAAGAATGCCTGTCACTGCCCATAAAATCACGGGATAAATGAACATTGCATAAGGGTCGTATCCCGCTTGGATATTGAAATAAAGCCCACCTATAAAACTCAAAACTCCGAAGCTAGATGAAACCACTCCCAGGCTCAAATTCCTCAATGCAAGGTAGAAAAAAGGTCCCACAATTAGAAATCCGATTAAATGAAGTATAAAAAATGCCAAATAGTTATTAAAATACTGCAAAATAAAATTGCCAGGGAAATACCAGAAATTAGGAGGATAAGCCAGGAGGGGAAAGCCAGCATAAAAATGCGGACACCATGCTGGGAAAATTCCAGCGGAAAAACAATACCGGAAAAAATTCCTGAACGGAAACCATTGAAGCTGGCGCTCAAAAAACCATACAGGACTGGTGGGACACAGGTTGCCCCTCAGCATTGGCGGCAAATAATATGCCAGGCAGAAAACGATCCAGCCCCCTAATAAAATCTGCTCCAGCTTTTTTTCCTGAACTGAATCCATCCTGGATACTTTATCCAAATTTTTTTGTGCGGGCAAACTGAATTTACATAAGTTATTGCATTGTATATAATTTAAGAGCTTTGCAGATCAAGGAATTAAAGAAAAGAGTATGTGAGGCAAACCTGGCTCTGGTTAAACACCGATTGGTGATTTCTACATTCGGCAATGTCAGCGGGATTGACCGCAAGCTGGGCATTGTGGCGATTAAGCCGAGCGGAGTGCCTTATAATGACCTTACTCCGGAGAAGATTGTGGTGGTTGACTTGAGTGGCAAAGTTGTTGATGGCAATCTCAAGCCCTCAATGGACACAATGACTCATCTTATGCTGTATCTCTCCTGGTCTGAGATTGGCGGTGTGTGTCATACGCACAGTCCTTTTGCTACAGCGTTCGCCCAAGCTGAAAAACCTATACCCTGTCTCGGAACCACACACGCGGACCATTTTTACGGAGAAATTCCGGTTACGCGCCAGCTGAGGATGATGGAAGTGAGAACCGATTATGAAAAGAATACAGGCAGAGTAATTCTTGAGACTTTTAAAAAAATCAAGCCAATGGAAATGCCCGGGGTTTTAGTAGCAAAGCACGGACCTTTTACCTGGGGAAAGGATGAGATGGATGCTGTGAACAACAGCCTTCTTCTGGAAGAAATAGCTAAAATGACTTTTATGACATTCCAGCTTAACCCGAAAATCAGACCAGTTGCGAAATATATTCTTGACCAGCATTATTTAAGAAAGCATGGTCCAAAAGCCATATACGGACAAAACAAGAAATAGCGCTTTAGCCGGCGCGGAAAGGAATTGAGAATGTTTAAACTGATAAACACGCCAGAAGTTAAACTCGGGGTAGTTGGGGTATCCCGCGATTGCTTTCCTGTTTCGCTCACGGAAAGAAGATTAGCCCAGCTTATGAAAGCGCTTGACAGGGTTAATGTCAGCGCGCATAGATGCTCGGTGATCATTGAGAATGAGACGCATAGCGTTCAAGCGCTGATGGAGCTCAAGGAAAAAAATTGCAACGCGGCAGTGGTTTATCTTGGAAATTTTGGACCAGAGGGACCAACCACTATCTTTATTCAAAAATTTCCAGGTCCGACAATGGTCTGCGCCGCGGCAGAGGAGAATAAAAAAGTTCTGGCTATGGACCGCGGAGATGCGCTCTGCGGTCTTCTCAATTGCAGTTATAATCTAGGTTTGAGAAAACTGCGTGTCTTCATTCCGCAGAATCCAGTTGGCTTGCCAGAAGCCATTGCGGAGCAGGTCAAACTTTTTGAAAGTATTGCCAGGGTAGTGATCGGCGTGCGCAACTTGAAAATTTTTAGCTTTGGTCCAAGACCGCAGGATTTTTACGCGTGCAACGCGCCTATCCAGCCGTTTTTTGAGCTTGGTGTTGAGGTTATGGAGAACTCTGAGCTGGATTTGTATCAGCTTTATCAAGACGCTTTCAGCAAAAAGAAAGAGATAAGCTCAGTAGAAGCTGAGATGAAAAAAGAGTTAGGTAAAGGCAATGTATATCCTGATATTTTACCAAAATTAGCTCAGCTGGAAGTGGCGCTTCTTGATTTTATGGAGCAGAAACTTGGCGCGAGTCAATTTGGAGTATTTGCCAATAAATGCTGGCCTGCGTTTGAGCGTCAGTTTGGATTCGTGCCCTGCTATGTGAACAGCAGGCTTGCTGGCAAGGGGATTCCAGTCGCTTGCGAGGTTGATATGTATGGCGCCCTTTCCGAATACATTGCGCAGGTTGCTGGCTTAACACCAGCAACGCTTCTGGATATAAATAATTCCGTTCCTGAGGATGTAATTCCATCTGGTGCTGACCTCAAAGGCGCAAAAAAACAGGATTTGTTTATGGGATTCCATTGCGGAAACACATCATCTCTCTGTATGAAAAATTGCGCAATGAACTATCAGGTGATTATGAACCGGTTGATGGAAGGTGGCAAGCCTCCTGAGATAACGCGTGGCACTCTGGAGGGGCAATTAAAGCCCGGACCCATAACTATATTCCGGCTCCAGTCAACCCCGGATTGTCATCTACAAACCTACATTGCAGAAGGAGAAATACTTGACCTGAATCCGCATACCTTTGGAGGAACAGGTATAATTGCTATTCCAGATTTTGCCAGGTTTTATCGCCAGGTGCTTGTGGGAAAGCATTTCCCGCATCATACTGCGGTTGGCTTTGCCAGGATTGGAAAAATACTATTTGAAGCAATGCAGATGCTAGGAATTACGGATGTTAATTTTCCAAAACCTCACAATATGCTATATGAAAATGAAAATCCTTTTCAGGATTAAGCGGAAGACCCTTTGAACAGGATTGATTCCAATTTTATGAGCCATGGCACCCGTTGTGCCGGATGGCTCTATATGCCGGACAATTGTTCCAGCCCTCCGGTAGTGATTATGGCGCACGGCTTTGGCGCGGAAAGGTCTTTCCGCTTGCCAGCTTTTGCAAAGAGATTCTGCGAACTAGGCTTGGCGGTTTTTCTTTTTGACTACCGGAATTTTGGAGACTCGGACGGAGAGCCAAGAAACCTGATTAGCCCTAAAAGACATCTTGAAGACTGGCTATCTGCGATCAATTATGTCCGCTCCCTCAAAATGGTTGACGGAACAAGGCTTGCGCTTTTCGGAACATCTTTCAGCGGAGGGCATATTTTAGTTACTGCGGCAAACACACCAGGTATCTCCGCTATTGTGGCGCAAGTTCCTTTTGTGGATGGGATAGCATCAGCCTCTTTGTATCCTGTGAGGTTTCAGGTGCGCGCATTCGCGCATGCTATGCTTGACCTGTTGAGCATAATCTTTAGAACAAAGCCTCATTACATTCCGATTGTTGCTGAGCCGAACCAGTTTGGCTTGATGAACACAGCTGAATGTATGCCCGGAGTGCTTTCTATTCTTCCTCCTGACTATCAATGGAAAAATTATGCGCCTGCAAGGATTGCCTTAACCCTGCCATTATACAGACCAGTCAATTACGCATCCAGAATCAAATGCCCAGCGCTGATAATTGCCGCGGAAAGGGACTCACTGATTCCGCTCTGGGCTGTGGAAAAAACCGCGGCAAAAATTCCTGATGCAAAAATTATAAAACTTCCCTGTGGACATTTTGATGTTTATACCGGAGAATTGTTTGAAAAGGTAGTAAGTTTAGAAGCTGATTTTCTGGCGCAACATTTATTAAAAAATTAAACCTTTTTGCTATACCGATGCCGAAGGTATTCAATGATGGTAGGAAGTATGGAGATAAAGATGATTGCCAGGATGACCAGGGTGAAATTATTTTTCACAATTGGAATGTTTCCGAAAAAGTATCCGCTGAAAATGCATACCGCTGGCCAGGCAACTCCACCGATGATATTGTAGCTGATGAATTTCAGATATGTCATCCGACCAGCGCCTGCAACAAAAGGCGCAAAAGTGCGGACAATGGGCACGAACCTGGCAATGATGATAGTCTTGCCTCCGTACCTTTCAAAAAAGGCATGTGTCCGGTCAAGATACTGCTTTTTAAAAATGCGCGGGTATTTTTCAAAAGCCTGGGCGCCCAGGAAATGACCAATGGAATAATTCACAGTATCTCCAAGAACCGCGGCTAGGGTCAGGCTCAGATATAGCCACCAGACATTGAGCGAGCCTAGACCGGCAAAAGTCCCTGCGGCGAAGAGAAGCGAGTCTCCGGGCAAAATAGGCGTAACCACCAGACCGGTCTCACAAAACACGATCAGAAACAGAAGAACATAAGTGAGCGTGCCATAGCTTTGAATGATCTGGTCCAGATGCTTGTCCAGATGAAGAAAAAAATCAATAAAGTATTTTACCAGCCCTATTAAATCCATTTCCAGAGTATTGTTATCAATTTTGCCAGAGTGTCAATAACCAGGCATTGCTGAATAGTTAAAATTGTGAATGCATCGTTTTAACCAGATTCTTAACGAGATTATTTTACCATTCTGCGGTCAGCCACTTGACAAATTGTCCAATGATGTTTATACTATTTTTCAAAATTGGTCATTTAAGGATTTTTAATGGTAAGAGACAAAAAACAAGATAAAGACATAAAAAAGCAGATTCTACAATCTGCTCTGGAGTTATTTGCGAAATTCGGGTTCAAGAAAACAGCGGTTGATGAGATAGCAAAGAATGCACGAGTAGCGAAAGGCACTATCTATAATTATTTTCAGGATAAAGATGACCTAGTGAAATCAGCGTTCCGGGAAGAGTTGGAACTACTTTTCAAGCGCTTACAGGCAAAGGCTAATGAGAATATGAATTCCGTGCAGAAAATGGCGAATGTATTTATGGAAAAAATAAAGGTCATTAGCGAGTCGCCAGTTTTACTTCAGGTATGGAGTCAAAAAAGAAATGAACTAGAGTATGGCTTGGAAAAGGAAAGGGAAGAATTTGATAGACGGGAGTTGGGGCTTTTTGAGGAAATTATTAAAAGCGGAAATGAACTTGCGGTTTTACCAGTTGCAGATTTGAGGGAACTGGGAGAATTATTCCAAAATGCTTTTCGCGGTTTTGAGATTAGCTACTTTGAAGGATGTCAGAACTGGATTAAAGAGCGTGTAGAAAAATTTACTGAAATGACTATGGAGGGATTTAAGAAGATATTTATGCAAGATAAAAAGAAATGAAAAATTTTTTGCGCCTAAAATGACCATAAAACTAATTTAGTCATTTATTCAAAATCACAAAGGAGGTATAAAAAATGGGCAATGAATCACTGAATCCAATAGCAAATTTTTCCAGGTCAGATTTGATGAGGTCTGTGCTGGGGTCCAAGCCTGCGGTATTATTTGGGTACTGGTTTCTGAAAAAGAGGCTGGAGAAATCTTTATCAGGTAAGCTGGGTTCAGCGCTTTATCAGGAGCGGGTAATGATGCTGGGAAATTTGATGGATAGCATCAAGAAGGGTTATGAAGATGGGAGGCTGGACCCAAAGGTTGTAGGCAGGGTTCTGGGGATTTTTTTAAGTGGAGTGATGGAGATAGCTGAGAAGCGCAGAGAGAGAGAAAATGAACTTGACGCGATTCCTTTATTTATCACCATCAGTCCCACTCAGGTATGTAATTTACATTGTAAGGGCTGTTATGCTGGAAGCAGTTCTCAAACCAGGGCACAACTTTCTTATGAAGTTTTGGACTGGGTTTTGAGAGAGAAGAAAAGGCTCTGGGGTTCATTTTTTACAGTGATAAGTGGTGGAGAGCCTTTTGCATATCGGGATAATGGGAAGGATATTTTTGATGTGTTTTCATCACATCCAGACCAGTTTTTCCTGGTTTATACCAATGGGACTCTGATCAATAAGGATGTTGCGAGAAAATTAGCCGAGCTGGGCAATGTAACCCCGGCAATCAGCGTGGAGGGGCTGAAAGAAGAGACTGATGCGCGCAGGGGGAATGGTGTTTTTGAAAAAATTTTAAGGGCAATGGAGAACTTAAGGGAGCAGGGTGTATTGTTCGGGATTTCAATGACAGCAACCCGCGAGAATGCTGACCGATTGCTCAGCCCGGAGGTTATCCATTTCTGGATGGACGAGCAAAAGGCTTTTTATGCATGGTTATTCCAGTATATGCCGATTGGCAGGGCGCCTTCTCTGGATTTAATGGTCACTCCAGAACAGAGGATCAGGTTGTATGAACGCGCCCGGGAGTTATGCTTTAATGAGAGAAGATTTATTGTAGATTTCTGGAATAATGGACCTGTGTCCCGGGGATGTATCAGCGCTGGAAGAGATTATGGATATTTTTATATAGATTGGAATGGGAATATCACGCCCTGTGTGTTTAATCCTTATACCAGCATAAATGTTAATCAGCTTTATCAATCAGGGAAAAGCATGGATGATGCGCTTCAGACACCTTTGTTCAAAGAGATCAGGAAATGGCAAAAGGAATATGGTTATATGCGTCCTCTCAAAGAGGTTAAAAACTGGCTAACTCCCTGCCTGATTAAAGACCACCATGACTGCTTCTGCGAAATACGCTCTAAAACCAATGCGCAACCGATTGATGAATGGGCAGAGCTGGCAATGGAAGATGAGGAGTATCAAGCCAGACTAACTGAGTGCGGGAAAAAGGTTCAGGAGCTATCCAAGCCCTTATGGGAAAAATACTATCTGAAAACAGAAACTGATAAAAATACCGTTTAATTAAAACCCGGGCACATAACTAAAATTGGGTGGGCAGAGCTTTAACTCTGCCCACTGCTTACTTTATCAATGTCAAGTCCGCTCTGTTTTTTTGAGAAACAATAAAAACAACCTGCCCCTGGCAAAACCTTCCTGAAATCAAAGGCTTTTGGTCAATCTGAAATTCAATGGTAAAATAGTTATAAACTTTTTATGAGGATTAGAGGTCTAAATAGTGGTGTATTCTTCAAGAAAAATTGAACGGGTGTTTCTGCTCTTCCCGCCTGTCAGGCTTTATAATGAAACTATGAAACTGGTTTTTCCTCCACTTGGCATCTCTTATATTGCCTCTGTGATCCGGGACATAGTTGATGTAAAGCTGATGGATGCTGTGGCAGAGGGTTTTTATAATGAGGTTGAGCTGGACCAGGAATTTCTGATGTATGGCTCAAGCTATGATGACATCTTAAAAAGGATTCAAGAATTCAAGCCAGACATTGTCGGGATCACATGTCTCTTTTCCTCGGTCTTTCCGGTTATACGCGAGCTTTGCCGGAGAATCAAGCAATGGAATCCTGAGACCATTACCATTACTGGAGGCGCATATCCAACCTTTATGGCAGAGCAACTCCTTGCTAAAGAGCAAGACCTGGATTTGATCGCGCTCGGAGAGGCTGAATATACAATGCGGGATTTGATCCTAGCGATTAGAAAGGATGGGGACATTTCTGGCATTGATGGTCTTGCCTGGAAGGAAAACGGAAATGTGAGATTAAATCCAAAAACAAGGTGGATAGAAAATCTGGATGAAATTCCCTTTCCAGCCAGAGACCTCCTGCCAATGAATCTGTATCCAGAGATCATTGTTCCACACAGTTTCAGTTCAAAGGAAAAACTGAATACGCCGATGATCACTTCCAGGGGTTGTCCAGCAAAGTGCACTTTTTGCTCATCAAGCAGGTACTGGGGACACAGGTATCGGTGGAGGTCTGCGGAAAATGTTTTAGATGAAATAGGAGAGCTGATCAGCAAATGGGGTATCAGAGAAATTCAATTTGAGGATGACAATTTCACAGCGAACAAGAAGCGCGCCAAGGAGATTTTCCGTGGCATACTGGAGCGTGGCTATAAGATATCATTCAATATGCCAAATGGCATTGCGGTCTGGACTCTGGATGATGAGATGATTGAACTTATGAAAGCCGCTGGATGCTATGAGGTTACGCTTGCGTTTGAAAGCGGGTGCCAGGAGGTATTAAACAATATAATTAAAAAGCCTCTTAATCTTGAAAAGGCGCGAGAGATAACGAAAAAAATTCACCGAGCAGGAATTCATACCAATGCTTTTTATATTTTTGGTTTTCCAGGCGAGACACGGGAGCAGATAAAGGAAACCTTCAGGTTTGCACGCCAGGTCAAGACCAATATGGCATATTTTTTTATTGCCAATCCTCTTCCGGGAACAGAGCTTTATGAAAGGGCTCTGGCAGAGGGACTTTTGCCAGAGGATTTCAATTTTGAAAACCTGACCTTCACCAGATATATTTACAAGCCAAGATACTTTAACCCTCGTGAACTGGAGCGCATGGCTGGAAGAGAATTTGTGAAATATAACATCTTAAGTTTTTTCCGCAATCCCTGGTTTTTATTTAAAAAAGCCATTTTAGACCTTTTGTTGAGAAGACCAAGATACACGCTTGGGCTTTTGCTTAGAGTGTATCGCAGGAACTTGAGATGAGAGATGAGCGAGTGAATATCAGCCTGAGGGAATGGAGTAAGGTTTTTGGTATTTTGCTCGGAATCAAGCTGATAGTGTTTTTGTGTTTCTTTTATGCTCATCATTTTATTCCGCGAGCTAAATATCCCTCTGATATATGGATGGTTAGACCGGGCACCAGTCTGGCTCAGAATCTTGCCAATTTTGATGGCGCGTGGTTCATCCGTATCTCCGCACTTGGCTATCAAAGACTAACAACTGGGGATTATTCTCTTGATAAAGAAACCGCAAGACTCAAAGTGATGGACCAGCTCGGATTTAAGGATGGAGTTGAACGAAAATATGCTTACAGACACTGGCCACTTTTCCCGTGGCTGATTAAAGTGCTTGCTCCGGTTTTGAAAAATAACTATCTCATTGCAGGAATCGCGCTCTCTAATTTTTTCTATCTTCTCTACGGGATCTTTTTCTACAAGCTGGCGCGGATTTATTTCAGAGAACAAATTTCTCAGCTCAGCCTTTGCATAGCGCTGATACATCCAGGTGCATACGCCCTGAACGCGGTTTATAATGAGCCAGTTTTTCTCTTTTTCATCACTGCCTGTTTTTACTTTTTGAAAAAGGACAGATTTTTTCTTGCAGGTTTTTTTGCTGGACTTGCAAGTCTCACCCGCATAGAGTCAGTCCTGATTTATGTGCCGATACTCTATGAGTATTTACGCAAGAATTCCAGCGATAATGAAGGACTCTTTTCCGTTTTCAAGCCAGGACAACTTAAAAAGAGTTTCTCCAGACTTTTTCGCGAGCCAGGCGTGCTCTGGCTGTTTCTGGGTCCAGTTGGAAGCCTGGTTGTGCTCCTGTATTTCAAACTGCTCAGTGGCTCTGCGTTTATTTTTGTCCAGGTTCACGAGGCAAACATCTACGGTCATTTTGGTTTTCCCTGGCAGATGCTCTATGCAACTTATCTAAAAGGCGCTGACACATATCTAAAAGAACTCCCTCTGCACTTCCTGCTTTTGCTTGTGATCATTTTCAGCTTTCGCAAAATAGACTGGACTTTATGGGTCTGGCTTTTGAGTTTCTGGATATTTTACACCACCAATGGAAATCATTCTTATCTCCGCTATCAGGTGATGTGTGTTCCAATGTTTCTTGCGATGGGGAGCTTATTGGAGAATCGTCCAATTTTGCAATATCTTTATATTATATGCTCTTCATCAGCAATGGTGTTTTTCAGCGCAATGTATATCAATGGATACTGGGTGGCGTGAACGGAAAAAAACGCAGATTTTGCGAATATACGAGATGATAGCTTCAGCAATAAAAGTATTGTAAATGCAGATAAAGAAAGAAGAGATGAAGGTTATAATTATGGGCGGAGGTCCTGCAGGGCTTGCCGCAGGGAAGATACTCACTGATGAAAAGGTTAACTGCATTGTATTTGAGAAAGATGACGGCGTAGGCGGATTAAGCAGGACCCACTCGCATAATGGTTTCTTATTTGACCTTGGTGGACATCGCTTTTTTACCAAGAAGAACGAGCTGGACGAGTTTATCCAGAGGCTTCTTGTGGACGAGCTGATTGATGTCAAGAGGTCCAGCAAAATCTATTTCCTGAATAAATACTTTAACTACCCCCCTACCCTGTTTAACGCTATTCTCGGGCTTGGACCAATCATCAGCGCAGAAATTTTGCTGAGCTTTTTTAAGAGTAAAATCCAGCGACGAAAACAACCGATAGTCACTCTTGAGGACTGGATGATTAGCCAGTTCGGAAGAAAGATGTATGAACTATTTTTCAAGACTTACACGGAAAAGGTCTGGGGCATTCCCTGCACGCAGGTTTCAGCGCTCTGGGCGGCTCAGAGGATCAAAGGAATGAGTATGCTTTCCACTATCAAGGAAACATTATTTCCGAGCAAGAAAGACCGTCCGGTCAGCCTGATCCCTAGCTTCAAATATCCAGCGCACGGGATTGGAAGAATCAGCGAAAGGCTTAAACAGGAGGTTGAGAAGAAGAACCAGGTCCGCTTGAATTCGCGCGTGTCTAAAATTATACACGACGGCAAACAAGTGACAGGCGTGCTTATCAAGACGCGGGACGGTAAAGAATATATTGAAACCGGAACGCATTTTCTATCAAGCATCCCGGTCACGGAATTGATCCAGATTTTTGAGCCAAGGGTTCCTGATGAGATTCTCTCGGCATCCAGACAGCTCCGGTATCGTGACCTTTTGCTCTGCGTATTGATGTTTGAGTCCGAGCCAATCACTAAGGATACCTGGATTTATATCCCGGACCCGGAGATAGAATTTGGCAGGCTACACGAGCCAACAAACTGGAGTCCGGCAATGAGTCCGCCTGGAAAAACCAGCTTGGTGTTTGAGTATTTCTGCTTTGAGACAGACCCTATCTGGAAAACTCCGGACGAGCAAATCGTGAATAAAACCATAGAGCAGTTCTCGCGTATTCGGCTGGCTCCTGGCAAGGAGAAGAAAGTTATTGACTATTGTGTTGTTCGGGCAAAAAAGGCGTATCCGATTCACGAGATTGGACACGAGCCTGCGCTTTTGGTTTTGAAAAATTATTTGAAACGATTTTCCAACCTGACCCTGATGGGTAGATATGGGATGTTCATCTACAACAACATTGACCATTCAATGGAGTCCGGGATACGCGCGGCGCAGAACATTTGCGGCGCTCGCTGGGACTTGGAGGATATCTTAAAGCGGGACGAATATCTGGAGATCAAATACCCGGAAGATGACCGAGAAAAGAAAGTGTGAGATTTGTGGCTCAACCGATCACCGGATATACCTTGCCCGGATTTATGCATATGCTGGCAGGGATTATGATTTGATGCAATGTAATCAGTGCGGACTGGTTTTTGTGGAACCGATGCCAGAGCTCAGCACTATTCAATCGTTTTATCAGCAGAAGTATTTTGAGTCTGACTTTGCCTGCGGAATGTATGAGAAAAGCTATATGGAGACAGAGGCTAGCCGGGTCAATGAATACCGGGAACTGCTCGGGATGATCCAGAATTATAAGCGCGAGGGCAAACTACTGGAAGTGGGGTGCGCTGGTGGAAGTTTTCTTTATTATGCGCAAAGAGCGGGATTTGAGGTTGAGGGCGTGGATATTTCGGAATGGGCAAGCGAGCAAGCCAGGTCGCAATTCCATCTAAAGGTCTTTCAGGGAAGACTTATGGACACAAACTTACCTTCTGAAACTTATGATATGATCGTGCTGACAGACCTGCTTGAACACGAGCCAGAACCGATACGCTTTCTTCTGGAAGTGAAGCGTCTAATGAAACAGGACGGAATAGTAGTGATCAAGGTTCCGATTTATGTCAATTCTTTTTATTATCGTTTTTTACGGCATCTTCCGTGGAGCTGGACTCTTGGCAGGCTGGATGCGCGTTTGCTTCAGGCGCTCAAGGTCTGGGACCAGGGTCCTAAGTTCCCTCCCTATCATCTGTATGAATACTCTCCGCGAACATTATCCGCACTTCTTAAAAAATGCGGCTTGAAGACCATTGCTCGGAGAAGCTCGTTAATCATTCCTGAATTTCTTGAAAGCAAACAGCCCGGAGTCATCTCGCGAATTATAAGGCTCGGATTCTTAAGCCTGCGCTTTCTGGTTAAAACCTTTAACCTGCGCGGTGGCCATACTATTGTTTTCGCGATGAAGGAACGCTGATGAAAAGGGTTGCGCTTATAGAAAGCGGGGTTTTAAACCCGGAGAAGTTTGTCTATCAGGTTTATCCTCCCCACGGATTGATGTATCTGGCGTCTTATTTAAGATTTGCTCATCCAGAAGTTGAGATAAAAATTTTTGACCTGATGCTCAATCGCGCGGATGAAGATTCAATTATAGATGAGCTGAAAAATTTTCATCCAGACATAGTTGGAATCCACGCAATGCACTTTCAGGCTGGGTCTATGCACAGGCTGGCGAGGCTGGTAAAGGAAAACCTTTCGGGTCCAGTTATCGCTGGGGGACCTTATCCCAGTTCTGAGCCGGAGCGAGTTCTAAAGGATTCAAATATTGACCTTTTGGTTATTGGGGAAGGAGAAATAACTTTTGCAGAGCTCTTTGAGCGTCTTAATCAGGGCAAAAATTTTGATGGTGTAAAAGGAACTGTTCACAGAAAGAATGGCGAGCTGGTTATAGAGCCAGAGCGTGAGCCTATCTCAGACATTGATCAGATTCCTTTTCCTGCCTGGGACTTAATAGAGCTTGAAAAATTTTTTGACTGGAAAATTCTTACCCAGAATGACCTTCGCTGGCGAAAGGAAGTAGCAACTATATTCACGAGTAGAGCCTGCCCTTATGGCTGTATTTTCTGTCATAATATGTTCGGAAAAAAATTCAGACCGAGAAGCCCTGAGAATGTGATGGCAGAGATACGGATGCTGGTTGAGAAGTATGGTGTGCGTGAACTTCATATTATAGATGATTGCTTTAACTTTGATATAGCACGGGCAAAAAAAATTCTCCAGATGATTATTGACTCTGGCTTTGACCTCAAGCTGGCTTTTCCAAATGGCATCCGTGGAGACAGGCTGGATAAGGAGCTTGTCTCTCTTTTGAAGCAAGCAGGGACATATAAGGTTAATTTCGGAATAGAGAGCGGGTCTGCGCGAATCCAGAAAATGATCCACAAAGGATTGGACCTGGAACTGCTCAAAAAAAACATTGAGATAGCCAGCGATAATGGAATCTTTACTCACGGCTTTTTTATGATGGGCTTTCCCGGCGAGACCGAAGCTGACATCAAAGCGACTATTGCTTTTGCTTTAGAGAGTAAGCTCCATACAGCTGGTTTTGCGCTTTTGACTCCGTTTCCAGGGACAAAAGTAGCAGAACTCGCAAAAGAGCTTGGCAGAAAAGTGGAATTTAAACCAGAGGATAGCTCATATTCCCGGCTTGCCTGCAATCTCACCGAGCTTACTGACAGAGAGCTTTTGCGTTATCATCGCCTGGCACACTGGCGATTTTATTTTCGTGTCCGGCAAATCTGGAAGATTTTCAGGTCAATGCCAAATAAATGGCAATTGCCAATGATTTTCTGGGCGCATTTCAAGTTGAAATTTTTATGAAAGAATTTATACAGAGGCATTCCAAACTAGTTACAGGGATCGGATTCGCTGTCCTTCTTGTAGTGTCCCTCTGGGTTCGCCTTGTCAATTTTCACGCGCTTTATCCGTATTTTTACTACCAGGATGAGCTCAGACACGCGGAGATAAGCCTGAGCTTAATTCAGGATAAAAAGCTTCAGCCAGATTTTTATCTTTACCCACATTTTACCATATATCTCACTTCCTTAACTTATGCTGGTTATTTTTTCATCAAAGATTTTTCGGAAATTATTGAAAGTAGAAGGTTCCAGCCCATAATTGACTCTGCGCGACATTTTGACCATAAAAGCTGGACATCTCTCAAATTGATGCGCTCTCTGAGCTTGACATTTGGCATACTTGCTGTAATCGGCTTTTTTCTTCTCGCGCGAAGCCTGCTTGGAAATGGATTTGGTCTGGCATCTGCTTTGCTTTTTTCTCTATTCCCGCTTTCAGTGAGCCTGTCTCAACTTGCCAAGGTTGACATATTTATGATCTGTTTCCAGATACTGAGCTGGTATTTCCAGGTCAGAATTATCCGGAAAGGCAGAACCCTGGATTATATTCTTGCCGGAGCTTTTGCCGCTTTGTGCTTTGACTCCAAAATCAATTTCTTCCCCGGGTTAAGCTATGTTCTCGCGATTCTGATCCGGGCGAAGAGAGATAACGAAAAATCTTTCTTCAGGATTTTCAATCTCCGGTCTCTTTCCGGCATTTTTTCAGGCTCTGCTCTTGCTCTGCTTTGCAGTCCATTTTATTTTCTCCATTTTGCAGAAGTGATTAAAAATGTTGGCTGGATATATTTTTCTACAGAATGGGTCCCATACTGGCATTTTGACCCGCACCATTTATGGACTGATAAATACTATTACAGCCTGATAGTGCTAATTCCATCAATGGTCAGTCTTCCGGTCTGGATTCTGGCAATCGCTGGTATATTTCAGAAAATTTTTAAAAATGATTTCCAGGAGTGGCTTTTAATTCTCTTCTGTTTTTTTGCGTTTATTTATACCTTTGATTCCTCTGCAGGAAGTTATTTTTATTATCTGTATTTTTATCTCCTGCCCCTGATTGCGTTGTTCAGCGTTTCTTTTTTAAGATGGCTTTTTATCAATAGCGGATGGGGTGGGAAAGCTCTTACGCTCGCGTGTCTAGGCTTGATACTGGTCATAAGTTTTTCCAGGTTCAACTTTTACTACCGGATGAATTTTCAGGCTTATGAATCTGCAGGCGCATATCTTGCCAGGGAATTGAAACCCGGGACAAAAGTTTTGAGTTTCAGCGTGCACCTTCCTGGACCAGCGCTTAATCATCTGGATGTTAACCCTGCCTGGCCTCAGGATTTATCTAAAGAAATGATTGAGAGAGAGAATCCGGACTATATTTTGATTGACCGGTGGAATTTTGCGGGTTTTCAAAAATTTTATCGGGAAAAATTACGCACCGGGCAAGATATTGAGGAGCTGTTAGCTGGTAAATGGGGATACAGCCCGGCAAAGAGCTTTGTAGTCAGATACCCCGGGGATGCATTTTATCAATGGCTGGACCCGGAGTTTCTGGTAGAATTAGACTTGCTTAAGCGAGAACAAAAATGAAATCACGCGATAAATATGCAGAGATGGGGATTCGGTTAAAAAATGGATGAACTTAACCTTTCCATAATTGTTCCTATGTATAATTCGCGGGACACGATTGAGCGGTGTCTGAAATCCATTTTTGCGCAATCCAGTGAAGTGAAATTTGAAGTAATTGTAGTGGATGACGCATCCACTGATGATAGTCCAGCGCTTGCAAAAAAATTTCCAGTTAATCTCGTTTCACTTAAAAATAATCTTGGCGCAGGCTCAGCCAGGAACCGTGGAGCGCGAGAGGCAAAGGGAGAGGTTCTGGTTTTTGTGGATTCGGATGTAGAGTTGGAACACGGCTCACTCAAGAGGATAGAAAATTTCTTCAAAAACAATCCGGATTATGCGGCAGTTGTAGGGAATTATACGGTTCTGCCATCGGCGAAAAATATCTGCGCTGTGTATCATAATTTTTTCACGGTCTATCATCACGACCTGAGTTCCGGAGATATAGAATGGTTCTGGGGAGCTCTGAGCGCTATTCGGAAAAATATCTTTGAACAGCTTTCAGGTTTCAGAGAGCAATATCCTGGCGCAAGCGCTGAGGACATAGAGTTAGGATACAGGCTGAGCGAGTCAGGATTTAAGATAAAGTATTTGCCAGAATTGCGAGGCGCGCATAGCCGAAAATTCGGTTTAGCAAATATGCTATACAACGATTATCACAAGTCTGTTCTGGGCTTGAAGCTGTATCTAAAGAGAAAACCCCGGGGAAAGCATCCGCACGGATTTTCTAATACTATCAACGGCGTCAATACTATTCTTGCGCCATTGAGCTTGCTCAGCCTGATAGCTTTGCCCTGGCTTTGGTTTCTTCCAGCGATTTTAATAACGCTAATTTTTTTCGGGATCAATTTTCGCTTTTATCTATTTATCCTAAATCACTCTGGGTTTAAGTATTTTTTCCCGTCAGTGTTTTTGCACTGGCTCAGCTTTAATGTTATTGCGCTGGGAGTTTTTGCGGGTTTGATTGGTGTTTTGCTTGGAAGGGGTCTGGAAAGCAGGTCAAGGTGGATTTAATGCTGGATGAATTGCGTTTTTTGAAATACTTTTTGCGGATTCGCGCGGAGCATCCGATTTATCTTTTATTTTTTATTACTTCGCGCTGTATGGGCAGATGCAGGCATTGCTTTTACTGGCGCTCTCTGAACCAGAAGGAAAATGCTCTAAGTCTGGAAGAGATTGAGAAGGTAAGCAAAAATATGGGCAGATTACTTCAATTGACCATTACCGGAGGCGAGCCTTTGTTGCGGGAGGACCTTGCAGAGATTTTCCAGATTTTCTATCAGCACAATCAGCCATTTAATTTTGGTCTAGCCACGAGCGGGTATTATCCGGAGCGACTGGAAAAGGTTATGAAAGAGGTTTTGAGTTCCTGTCCTGAGAGCAATTTTACAGCTGGCTTGCCGGTTGAGGGGCTTAAGGAACTGAATGATTATATCCGTGGTGTTCCCGGGGCTTTTGAGAAGACACAAGAGAGCTTTAAGCTGTTAAAGGAACTAAAAAGACATTATTCACAGCTCACAATCCTTGTTGATATTACTGCTTCTGGTTTTAACCAGGACCACTTAAAAGAGACCTATGAAATGTTAAGAGATGACTGGAAGCCGGACATAATCAATTTAATTATCACGCGTGGCGAGCCAAGAGAGGAAGACGCGAGGGAGATTTCGCCGGAGAAAATTCGGGAGATAATCAGTCTGATGGAATCTGACATTCGCTCTGGCAAAATTCCAGGCTATGGTTTCAATTCCCGTGTGCTTCACGGCAAGGACATCCTTGTTCGGAGACTGGCTCTGGAGATTTTTGAGGGGAAGAGCCCCAGGCTGAAATGTCGGGCAGGTGATTTAATTGGAGTAATTTATCCGGAGGGACAGGTTTATCCGTGTGAACTCTGGAGCGAGATGATAGGAAATCTGAGAGAGTTTGATTATGATATTAAAAGGCTATGGGGTTCGGAAAAGGCTGGTCTTATGCGGAAAGCGATTGTGGAGCGGAATTGTCAGTGCTATCATCAATGCTTCTTAAGCCCGAGCATATTTTTTGACCAAGGATACCTTGTGAAAATGTTGAAGGAGATGTTTTAAGCGGGAATATATGAAAATTCTTGACAAATATCTTTTGCGGGAGCTTTTCAAGCTGTTCGGCGCGGTGCTGATAGTGATTAGCGTGGCGTTTGTGATTCAGCGACTGATCTTTCTTACCGAATGGTCTATGCACAGAGGGATCGGTATGCTTGGAGTGTTGAAGCTCCTGCTCTGTCTGTTCCCGGGCTTGTATTTGACAGCTGTTCCGCTCGTGGGTTTGTTCAGCATTATTCTGGTTCTCTCGCAGATGAGCGAGGAGAACGAACTTGTGGTGATGATGGGTTGCGGAAGAGACTTAGGGGCTCTTTCCCGGCCAGTCTTGCTTTTCTCTCTGATTGGAACCATTGTTACGGCATATCTATCTTTTTTCCTTACCCCGGCATCGGTGCGCAAGTTTGAGATTCTCAAGTGGGAGCTCATCCAGGCGAAATCAGAAAAAGCCATTCCGACCCAAAGGTTTATTGAATTCAGCGAAGACAGCTTGATCTATGTGCAGGAAAAAAACCCGCACGGGCTGGAAAAGGTGATTATTTATAAAGGCAAATACGGCGAGGGAATTATGGGCAAGAGCGGAGGAAAAGAGAGTGGGATTATCTTTGCGAAAAGAGCCCGGATTTTAGAGGAGGGAGAAAATAATAAAAGTCTGCTTTATCTTAAGAATGGCGTCTTCATTTCCCATCAGAACGAGCCTGAAGTTGACCAGTTTATTCAGTTTGAAAAAGGTTATGCAAAGATAAATTTTGCTGATATAGAGGAATTACGAAAAAAGCTCAGAACCCAGCTTACAACATTAAGCTTTCCGGATTTACTTGATTCATATCTGTATCCTGACCAAAAATTGACAGGAGCAAAACAAGGACAAAAGGATAAAAAGAAAAAATATGAGCTCAGCTTTGATAAACAGCTACGGATTGAATTGACCCAGAGGATGAGCCAGGTCCTTAGCGCGCTTCTGCTTTCTCTCTGGGGAATCGGTTTAGGGATTAAGCCTCCTAGAACCAGTCGGACAATTTCTTATGTGCTGGGCGTGCTTGCTGGGTTTGGATACTATTATTTGAATGTTTTGTTCAAAGCCCTGGCGCTGAAAAAGATTCTGCCAATAGAGATTGCGCTCTGGAGTCCAGCGCTTCTGGTATTATTGAGTGGCGCGGTTTTGGTCCGCTTGCGGATGAAAGGGAGAGAGCCTTTGAATTTTCTTTATCAGGCGGATGAGTATTTTCGGCAATGGAGAATTGAGAAGACGCAGGCAAAAGAAGAAAAGCGGAAAAAAATCGCGTCTGAAAGCTCTGGAAAATTGACAAAAAAACGAGAAAAGTGAAAGCGATGAAAATTCTTGACAAATACCTTTCTAAAAATTTTCTGATCGTCTTGATCTCGTCCAATATTCTCTCGTCATTGCTGTTTCTTCTGGTCAGCGTCTTGGATCAGTTGAGCAATCTTCTGGTCAAACGGCAGTTAACTCTTGGACAGATTTTCATTTATTTCAGTTTTCAGCTTCCTCAAATCGCCTATTATTGCGCACCGCTCTCAGTGTTGTTTGCTCTTCTTTTGACAATGGGCATTCTCGGACAGCGCCAGGAGCTGACCATAATGCGCGGCTCAGGCTTGAGCTGGTGGCAGATTATGCGTTTCCCTCTGTTCCTGACAGTGGTATATGCCTGGCTTATGTATCTTCTAGGCGGATGGCTGATCCCTTATTCCAATCAGAAGACCAGAGCGTTTGAGCTTTTAGAAATCAAGAAAGAAGTCTCCGCGGGACCGATTGCTGACCTGTGGATTTTCAATTCCAAGGACCCAAAAAACCAGTATGCTATTTATATCCCTGTTTATCTGCCTTCCAAAAATACGGTGAAAAAAATGGCGATTTACCAGATGGACAATGATTTCTTCCCGTTCCAGGAAATCCAGGCTAAATCCGCAAAGTATGTTGAGCATTCAGATTGGATTTTGAAGAATGTCAAGGTGTTCCATTATCAGCGTGATGCTCAGCCGGTTCTTGAAAAGTTTAAAAAAATGTCAATCAAGCTACCGATCAATCCAAAGGATTTTTACACATTTAAAAAATGGCCTGACGAGCTTACCCTGCCTGAGCTCTCCAGCTACCTGGGCAAGCTCAAACGCTTTGGCCTTGACCCGCGCGAATACAAGGTTGAGCTTAATGCCCGGTATTCACTTCCATTTGCCTGCCTGATCCTGTTCGGACTGGGACTGGGGATTTCCATCCGTATGCGCCGTCCGCAGGGAATTTATCTCAACCTTGCTTATGCAATTGCAGGAAGCTTCGGATACTTCGCCATAATGGCGCAATGCCTTTCATTAGGCAAGAGCGGGAAATTGCCACCTAGCCTTTCCGCATGGATAGCCAATGTGGTTTTCGGCTTAATAAGCTTGTATCTATTAGTGAGCAGGGAACGCTCCTAGCACGCGTGAAATATGCGAAAAGGCTTCATCTCACAAGAGAATAAACAGTCTCTGTTCCCATTGACGATTTTATCACCTTTCCTTCTTTTTCCAGCTTATTCAGATGTCCGAGAACAGTTATCTCCGCAACCGTTAAAAGCGCTGGATGAATCAAGCCAGCGTAAATCTCCCTGACAAGCTCCTTCGTTGTTAATTTCCCTCTGCTCAAAATCCGCAAAATCTGATACTCCCTGAGTTCACGATGCTCAATCAAATCCTTCAGATGCTTTTCCGTATCCCTGACAAGCGGTCCGTGTCCTGGCAATATCAGATGGGATTTAAGCGCCTGAACCCTTTTCAGGGATTCCATATAATCCATCATATCTCCATCCGGGGGACCCACAAAGCTTGTTCCCTCACCCACCACCAGGTCTCCTGAAAAAAGAATGCCCTTATTCTCAAGATAAAAACTAAGATGACCCGGGCTATGCCCCGGAGTGAATACCGCCTTCAATTTCCCCAGTTCGGTCTCAATCTCAAAATCTCCGTCAATCCAGCGGTCAATCACGGATTCCAGATTCCTTCTTTTCAGAATAGGCAACTCCAGGCGATGCGCAATCACCTGCGGATAAAAGGCATCCTTGATCTCCTTAATTTCTCCAGCATGGTCTGTGTGACCGTGGGTTAAAATCAGCGCAACCAGTTTGCGGGAAGAATAACCAAGAATCTCTCTCAGCTTTTCAAAAGTCTTTGCTTCCTTATAGCCAGCGTCAATCATCACATAGTTTTCAGAGCCGATCATATAAAAATAAGGAGTCTGCCAGCCTGGAGGAGGAGGCGATTCGCTGGACAGCCTCACAAGTCCGGGGATCACAAGCTCTTGCTTCATTTCCAGTCTAAGACAATTATCTGCGGGGTTTGAGGAATGGACTTGATCACAAATTCATTGCCCTTGATCCTCTGGATGTTGTTTTTACCTGCTAGAAACTTATCTACAGGGTCCAGAGCCAGTTTGATGGCATCGGTTTTATAATGCATTGGAAAAATCAATTTCGGCTTTAATTGTTCCACCACCTGACTGGCTTGCTCAGCTGTAATCGTATAAACCCCTCCGACTGGAATCATAAGGCAGTCTATGTTGCCTATTTTTTTGACCTGGTCCGTGGTCAAAAGCCTGCCCAGGTCTCCGAGATGAGCTAACCTTAAGCCGGGCATCTCCAGAACCATAATAGCGTTTGGTCCCCGATGCTGGTCTGCTTCCTTTTCGTAATGATAGGAATGAATCGTATAAATCCTCACATCCTGGAATTTCTCGTCAATCTGGTTGAATTCCCCGGTCGCTGGGTTTATCCCGTGAATAACTTTCGGGTTACCTGAAGCCATCCGGAAATAGTTATGGTCAAAATGCTCGTGAGTAATCAAGACTATATCAGCGGAAACGCTCCGCATTGGATATCCCAGGTCCGGGCTATAAGGATCAATCAGAATTTTAGCTCCTGCTGGAGATGTAAGAAGAAAACAGGATTGTCCCAGCCATTTGATTTTTACCTCAGCTTGAGCCTTGGGACTGAAAATCATTACTGCCAAGAAGATTGGGCTGAAAATAAGAGCAATTATTTTTCTCATTGTCATCCCTCCTGGAAGATTATTTGCTGACGCGGAAATAAAAAGTCATTTTGGTCTTTCCGATTTCAATTATGTCCTGATTCCTGATTTTAACCGCGCTGACCAGGACTCCGTTGACGCGCGTGCCGTTGGTTGACGCCAGGTCTTTGATGGTGATCTTGTCTTTGGAATGAATCTCTATCTGGCAATGCCGACCGCTGACCGCATCATCTGAGAGTATCACATCTGCTTCCTGAGACCTTCCGAGCACAGTGCTCCGATGGCTAAGCTTAAACCGCTCCCCTTTGTTCGGTCCTTCCACTACTTCTAGCACCGCCTGGAATTCCTCCGGTAATTTAGGATTGGGAACTCCCTCTGCTATCACAAAGGTTCCCTCATCAGGCTTGAGCGCAGATACCTCAACCTCTGCAACCTGCCCCTCATAAATCGCATACGGGTCACTTACAATGCTGATCAACAGCTTGCTCTCACCGATTTTGATCTCGTCTAAATTCTTTAGCGGACATCCACTCACCCGGTCGCCATTCACAAAAGTGCCATTGGTGGAATTATTGTCATAAATTGTAATATCTTCTTTGCTAACCTCTATTGTGCAATGCCTGGCGCTCACAGCAGGGTCGCTCAGAATAATGTCGCAATCCTTTCTGCCTATGGTTGTGCTTAACTTCCGAATCTCAAACTTGGCTCCTGCCTCAGTCCCCTCAAGAACCTCAAGATAAATCTTCAGATTAGCAGGAATCTCTCCTTCCCTAGCCTTCTTTTCCCCGGATGGTATTTTGGTATCTTCTTCTGGCATTTTTGATTATAATAAAATAATTGATATTTCCCGTCAAATAAAGAGATGTCGCCCAGCTTTCTTGAAAGCTCTGGTTCACGGAAAATACTTGAAGCCTTTATCTTTTTCCACCTTTTTTAGAATTTTATCCCGGAGCAATTCCTGACTGCAGTTTTTCGCAGAGCAATTTTTCTTAAAATCATTTTTGCAAATATAGTCCACAGTGGCAATTTTATATGGTTTTCCTTTTGCGCTTTTATTTGCGCGAGAGAAATAAAATTGCCCGCGGGATTTTATTTTTCCTATCTCTGAGGCATCAATCTCAAAAACACAGATACGGTCTTCAAATGGATCAATCTCATAAATGTCCATTGGAGTAATAACCCCGGGATAAATTCCAGAACGGACTCCATAAGTGTTGATTATTCCCAGGTCAGCTTTCCCTTCTGACTTGAGCAATTCCGCAATCCAGTTTCCGGTCCATGTTTCATTCCATTCGGTCTCGCTCGTTCCAATTACGCGTAAAAGATTCCTGGTCTTATTAAGCTCCTCAAGCTCTCTGGCAATCGCTGACTTTGTCGCCTGGTCTTCAGGTATTTCTTTTGTGATGGGTATGGTTTCACATCTAATATCCGAAACCGTCCTGGTTTTATGATTCCAGAAAAGCTCACACCTTCCAAGAAAATGACCAAAATGCCCAGCCTGGCATATCCAGGTTTTAGTAGATGGCTCCTGCCTACAAAAATTGTCCTCATTATGACCGCCCACAATCAGAGCGATTCCCAACGGCTCTCTTGCTAAAAAACTGTCCTTGATTTTACCCTGATGAGAAATGACTATCAGGAGGTCATATTCCCCTGAATGAGCCTCCTTGAACCTCTTAATCTCCTGCTTTGGCTGGCATAAACTCAGGTCATATATATTGGAGCAAGATTTTCCCTCTTTAAGATTTGTATTAGTGACTCCGGTTAAAGCGAGCCGTAAACTTTTCATTGAAAAAATTTTATACTCAGTGGCAAAAAATTTGCCACCCCGCTCATAAATGTTGCAGGATAGCAGTGGGAACTTTGCTATTTCCTGATACCTGCGAGCCTGTTCCAATCCCCACTGGTCAAATTCGTGATTGCCATAAGTGCCAGCGTCATAGCCAGCAACATTCATCACCCGAAAAACAGCTTCCCCTTTTGTCTCAGCGCCGAACGCAGTTCCAACCGACATATCTCCAGCATCAACAAGAATCGTGTTCGGATTTAGCTTTTTCTCTTCTTTAACAATATATGCAATCCTCGCCAAACCTCCCCTGCCATCGCGGTCTGGCAAAAGATGCGCCTGAAGGTCGTTGGTAAAAAAGATGGTGATTTTCTGCTTCTCCGGAATTTTTTCCAGAGCGTTTTCTCCGGGTTTGCCTGAAAGCGGTTGTTGGAATAATAAAATGAAAAGCAAAATCATCCTAAAAATTATTTTCTTTCCCATTTTTTTCTTCCAGTGGCTTCGGTTTTTTTACTCTAATTTTCATACTTTTGATAAACAAGGTCAATTGGCAAGCTGGAAAATTTGACTTTTGGGCGTCAGAATGATAAGAATAGCTCTTAAAATTTGAAAGCAAGGCAAGAGCGCGAGTGCTGTAAAAAAATTCAAGGAGGTAAAAAAAATGAAAAAGGAAGTAGTAATCACGGCAGGTGTAAGGACAGCTATTGGGACTTTTGGAGGTTCTCTTAAGGATTATCCAGCGCCGGATTTAGGCGCGCTGGTAGTGAAGGAGGCGCTTAAGAGGTCAAAAATTGAGCCGGGATTGGTAGATGATGTTATCTTTGGCAATTGTATGATGAGACCGGATGAATATACCATTGGCAGGCTGGTTGGTCTTAAAGCTGGGATTCCGTTTACTACCCCGGGCGTGACCATTCAGCGTCAGTGCGCTTCTGGGATGCAGGCAATAGTTTATGGCGCCCAGCAGATTATGCTTGGAGACGCTGAGACCATTGTTGCGGGCGGTGTTGAGATGATGAGTCGCGCACCTTATTATTTGAAAGACGCACGCTGGGGAGCCAGACTTCAGCATTCACAAATGAGTTGTGGCATCTGGGATGGTCTTACAGACTCTTATTGCGGATTGATTATGGGCTTAACAGCTGAGAACCTGGCGGCAAAATACAACATCTCCAGGCAGGAGCAGGACGAGATTGCGTGTAGGTCTCATAATAATGCAGAAGCCGCGATCAAGGCTGGTAAGTTCAAGGATGAAATTCTTCCGGTTTCTATTCCACAGAAAAAAGGCGAGCCTAAAATTTTTGACACGGATGAGCATGTCAGGTTCGGGATGAATATAGAAACGCTTTCCAAACTAAAACCCACTTTTAAGAAGGATGGAACAGTGACTGCGGGAAATGCGAGCGGGATCAATGATGCGGCCGCGGCAGTGGTCTTGATGAGCATGGACAAGGCAAAGGAGCTTGGGATTCAGCCCATTGCCAAGTTGGTAAGCTACGCGGCTGCAGGAGTTGAGCCGGAGCTGATGGGATATGGTCCGGTTCCTGCCACGCAAAAGGCATTGAAAAAAGCAAATTTGAAGCTTGAAGATATTGAGCTCATTGAGCTGAACGAGGCATTTGCCGCTCAGTATTTGGCGTGTGAAAAACTGCTCGGGCTGAAAAGGGAGATCGTGAATGTGAACGGCTCTGGCATTGCGCTAGGTCATCCGGTTGGATGCACTGGCGCCAGAATTGTGATCACTCTCTTGAATGAGATGAAGAGACGCGGTAATCGGTTAGGGCTTGCAACGCTTTGCGTTGGAGGCGGAATGGGCTTTGCGAGCATCTGGGAGATGGTCTGAGGCAAGAAAGAGGATGAGTTGGATATGAACGCCAGCCTGAGCGCGAAAAGAGCATTTGCCATTTTTACTTTTTCTTAGTAGCGCTCTTCTGTCTATAGCCTTTTCCCCGGATAGAAAAATCGGCTTGCTTGAACAGCTTTATGAACCTAGAATATCCCTTATGCACATATTGCTGATTCAGCCTTCTCAGTATAAGGATAATCATAATCTTATTTATGGAGAAATCGGGTCTATAGAGCATCCGCCTTTAGGGTTAGCTATGCTCGCCGCGGTTTTGCTGGAGGCGGGCTTTGATATTGACATCATTGACATAGATGCGGAGCAAACGAGTTTTGAGCAAATCCTGGAGATGATTGAGCGGAAGCAGACCCGGCTTGTCGGGCTTTCTGCGACAACGCCTATTTTTAATAACGCACTCAGGCTTGCGCAAATGATCAAAAGCTCGCGTCCGGAAGTCAAAACATGCGTCGGCGGATATCACCCTTCCATTGACCCGCTCGGGTCTATTTCGCACGAGAGTATAGATTATGTAGTCAAAGGTGAGGGCGAGAGGACTATTGTGGAGCTTGCTCGCGCGGTTCAAGCTGGCGCGACTCCGGAGCTCCTTTGCTCGGTTAAAGGCTTATATTTCAAGAATAATGGAGTCCCGATTGCGAATCCCCCACGGGAGTTGATTATGGACCTGGATTCTCTGCCAATGCCTGCAAGACATCTGTTCAAAAGCCATAGATACAGCTATCCTGACACCAAATACACTCCAGTTTTTCCTATTTTTACCAGCCGGGGCTGTCCAGGAAAATGCACCTTTTGTGTTCAGCAAAAAATCACCGGAAGAGTCCTCCGTGTTAGAAGCGCAAAAAATGTTGCGGATGAGGTTGAGCTTTTGATCTCAAGATACGGTGCGAGAGAAATCCATATTCTGGACGATATGTTTGCCTCCAATAAAAAACATATATTTGAGCTCCGGGATGAATTTGCTAGGCGCAAGCTCAAAATCCCTCTGGCTTTTCCGACTGGAATCAGGGTTGATACAGCTACGCCTGAAGTTCTTGAGGCAATGCGAGAGATGGGCGGGTACTCAATCTGCTTTGGAGTGGAGAGCGGTTCTCAAGAAATTCTTGACCGCTCTAAAAAGGGAATTACGCTTGAGCAGGCTAGAAGAGCGGTTGCCACTGCCAAATCCCTTGGATTTGAGACCTGGTGCTTTTTCCTGTTTGGACTGATGGGCGAGACCAGAGAGACTCTGGAGCAAACCATCAATTTTGCTATTGAGCTGGACCCTGATGTTGCAAAGTTTCATATTGTTAAGCCTTATCCCGGAAGTGAAATTTACGAAGAGATGCAAAAATTGGGATTGATCCTAGATTTTGACTATGAGCATTACGCGGTTTATACATATCCGGTGCATCGCACCGAGGCATTATCTTCTGAGGAAATATATCAGGCTTTGCAAAAGGCATATCGCAGATTTTATTTTCGTCCACGGGTTCTCTTTAGACATTTAATTCGGCTAAATTCGTGGAATCGGGTGCGAAATAATATATCCGTTGGATTCAGAATTATTAAAATGATAATTAAAAATTTGCTGAAACAAATAAAAAATAACAAATAAGTAATATGAATTCCCGAATATATTTTGTTATATTAGTGTTTCATAGTTTTTATTAAAAAATGAAATTAAATTTATCCAGAGAGCAAAAAATAGACATTTATTCTTGCAGGATACTTTTGCTACTTCTGCCTGCGTAGAATGTCGCTAAGCCCAGCATCCAGCCTTGCGGGAATGCTTTCCTATGTCACCGGAGGATACTTTAGTCATTACTCCACTTTTTATTGGTGTTATCGGGAATGGTATTTCCCGCTCACCCTCTGGGCGCTCGCTGGAATAATATATCACCGCTCCTCATTGAAATACTTCCTTGCTTTATGCCTGGGCGCAGGCTTGAGTATGAGCATGGATGTGGAAAAAGCCTTTTATATGCTATGGTTTTATCTCGGCTGGGTTATATATTCCGCACCTGCTGGTCAGCGAATTAAAAAGACACTTATTGCTACGCTTGGACTGGGAATGGGATTTACCCTGCTCGGATTCGCACCGCTCATCAATACTGCAGGATTTTTCCCGCACAGCATCCGTTCTCAAGGAATCAGCTTTCAGGGGTTTTTGATCAATCAACTTCCTGCTTCATCTCTGCTAATTGGCTTCATTCCCACGCAAATTTCACTGATCAATCCGCTCTGGCATTTTTATCTTGGACTAAGCGCGTTTATACTTGCTATTTTTGGAATTAAACGCCTTGGTAAAAAAGCTATCCTTTCCATTATCGCTTTGTTATTATACACGCTTTATTCTATGGGCGAGCCCCATTTTCTCAAATTATTCTATCATCTGCCAGTTTTTAATCATACTGTCCTGCATTATGGCGCGATTACAGCTATATTTATTATTTTTTCTGGATGGACAGCCTTCGGGATGGCGGAAATTATTTCCAAACCAAGACCACGATGGTTGATGATGTTTTTATTGGTTGTCATATTTATTATTATGGCAATTGATATTTTTGGTCTAAAAACTGGCAGGGTCAATGTCCTATTATTTCTGGGCAGAAACTCTTTACACGCCTGGACTATCGCTCTGATGAAATCTTGGTTCCGTCCTATATTTTTATTTATGCTCTTTAGCGCAGGATTGCTTATATTTATAAAATTCAAAATAATATCCGAAAATATCATAAAAGTTTTTATTATCTTTTTTATTATTTTTGACCTTTCATTTTTTGCATTATCCACAAGGCCATCTGCCCGTAAAGTGCTTTTAGAGCCGGGAGCAAAATTGAAAGATATTATGCGCAACAACGGCTTTAACCGATTTTATCCGGTTAGCAATAAAGCTCTGGAAGACCTGGAGTTGGTGCCAATGATGGGAATGCAAATTGACCCGCTTGTCCCAGGGGCGCATACCCCGCTCGGGTATATGCGCCTGCTTCCCAGAAGAATTACAGACCTGATGAATATCATAACACCCGGTTGCGTCAGATACGACCAGGCAGGAAAATTGATCAAACTGGACCTGACAAAGCCTTTGTTATTAAACAAAATTGACCCAAAAACCGATAAACTATTATCTCTACTCAATGTGGGGATTATCATTTCTCGCGGGATAAAATTGGACACGGAGTGGAGAGCCACTCAAGCAGGCGATTTTACTATTTATCAGAATCCTTCATATCTTCCGCGCGCTTTTTTGCTTGGCAAGATTCAGAGGGAAAAATCTCCCACGAAACAGCTTCAAACGCTTATCAGCGATGAATTTGACCCGTCTAAAACTGCGATTGTTTCTGATGATTTTCCTGAATTTATCAACTCGGATTCTCGCGGGAGCGTTCGCCTGCTTCAATTCAGGCCTGGCTACTGGAAATTTCAGACTTTAGTTACCGGAGACAGCCCGGAATTGTTTTTCATCTCCGAAGCTTACTATCCGGGATGGCGTGCATACCTGGACCGAAGGGAGGAAAAAATCGCGCGTGTCAATTACGCTTTTATGGGACTGAGCGTGCCTCATGGAAAGCATACTTTAACCTTGAAGTTGGACCCACCGGTTTTCCGACTCGGGGTCTGGACTTCGCTGGTCAGTTATGTAGTTATCGCGTTAATTATTTTTCAAAGAAAATTCAAACGAAGTCTTAAAATTTGACTATGTGCCCATAATCCTTATCTTCACATAAAAAGAGGCAAACAACACCTGATGAAGAAGCGAATTAGAATCCGTTATGAAGGCGCTGTCCAGGGGGTGGGTTTCAGACCGCATATATACCGACTGGCGCAGGCGTATCATTTAAGTGGGTGGGTGAACAACGATTCTGCTGGCGTCACGGTTGAGGTTGAAGGCGAAGATTCAGAAATAGAAAGTTTTCTGAAAGAATCTGTTGAAAAGGCTCCGGTGCTCGCCCGAATCCGCTCCGTGCAAAAATCCGAGATTGCGCTGGAAGGAGGAAACAAGTTTCTCATCCGCGAATCTGAGAAGAATCAAGCAGTGTCCACCCAGGTGTCTGCGGATGCGGCTACCTGCCCTGATTGCTTAAAGGAGCTTTTTGACCCGCAAGACAGAAGATTCCGTTACCCGTTTACCAATTGCACTAATTGCGGTCCCCGTTTTACCATTATTGAAAAAATACCATACGACCGTCCCTATACAACGATGAAGGTTTTCAAGATGTGTTCGGAATGTGAAGCTGAGTATCATAATCCTGAGGACAGGAGATTTCACGCCCAGCCAAATGCCTGTCCGAAATGCGGACCGGAATTGGTTCTTCTTGACGCTAATGGCAAAAGAATAAAAGGAGACCCGATCAGAAATGCTATTATGCTTCTTAAGAAAGGAAAAATTATTGCGATAAAAAGTCTGGGAGGGTTTCAGCTAGCTGTAGATGCACGGAATCAAAGAGCTGTGAAGACTTTACGCGACCGAAAAATTCGGGAAGATAAACCATTTGCCCTGATGGCGCCTGATCTGGAGAGCATAAAAAAATATGCGGAGGTCTCTGACGCTGAAGCTGATTTGCTTTTAAGCCCGGAGCGACCCATTGTGCTTTTGAAAAAACTCCCAGGACAAAAGCTGGCTTCCAGCGTTGCGCCCAATCAGAAAAATCTCGGATTTATGCTCCCATATACGCCGCTCCATCATCTTTTGATGCAAGAGAGCAAAATGATTTTAGTGATGACGAGTGGGAATTTAAGCGATGAGCCCATTTCATATCAAGACCTTGAGGCAAAAAAGCGTCTTAAACGGATTGCAGACTTTTTCCTGACCCATAATCGGAGGATTCATATCCGGTGCGATGACTCTGTGGTTAGAGTGTTTGAGAAAGACATTTATCCGCTCCGAAGGGCGCGTGGATATGTTCCCCGTCCTCTGGAATTGCGCTTTTCTGAAAAGCGCTCATTGCTTGCGGTTGGAGCGCAGTTGAAAAACACTTTTGCACTTGCAAAAGCAGGTCAGGTGCTTGTTAGTCATCATATTGGAGACCTTGACAATCTTGAGACCTTTCGCGCATTTGAGCAAGGCATAAAACATTTTCAGAAAATTTTTGAGATCAAGCCGGAACTGGTTGTGTATGACCTTCATCCGGACTATCTCTCAACTCAATATGCTCTCTCATTAAAAATTCCGAGAATCGGGGTTCAGCATCATTACGCGCATACTGCGTCAGTTATGGCAGAGCATAATCTAACAGGACCTGTGATCGGCGTGTCAATGGACGGCACTGGATACGGGACTGATGATGCGGTCTGGGGAGGAGAATTTTTAATTGTGGACTGGAACAGCTTTGAGAGAAAGGCTCATCTGAGATACATTCCAATGCCCGGTGGAGAAAAGGCGATCAAAGAAAATTACAGGATGGCGCTCGCATGGCTTGAGAGCATTTATGGACAGGATTTATGGCACTTAAAAATCCCGTTCCTGAAAAAACTCAAACGCGCGGAGATAGAGTTTTTGCTTAACGCAACTGCAAAAGGCATCAATGCTCCGCTCACTTCCAGTATGGGAAGGCTCTTTGACGCGGTGAGCGCTATTCTGGGCTTGCGTATGCTTGCGAACTATGAAGGACAGCCAGCAATTGAGCTTGAGATGATTGCTGATGAGCTTGAGAGCGGATATTATCAATTCAGGTATGAGGAAGAAAATGATAAAATTATTATTGACCCGGTGCCGGTTATCAGCAGGCTCGTTGAGGAGCTGGCAAAGAATGGAAACCGGGAAAAAATATCAGCCCGGTTTCACAATGGCATAAGCCGGATGATTGTGGAGGTTTGCGAGAAGTTGAGAGAACAAAGTGGCATCAGCGCGGTTGCGTTGAGCGGAGGCGTGTTTCAGAACTTTCGGCTGTTATCTCAGGCAACAGCGCTTTTGCGGGAGAAAAAGTTTAAGGTATATGTGCATCGGATGGTTCCAACCAATGACGGTGGAATCAGTCTGGGGCAAGCCGCAATTGGGCTAAGGAGGATGAAAGATGTGTTTAGCAGTGCCAATGAGAGTTGAGAAAATAGAAGGAGCGATCGCGATCGTGGAGAGCGCTGGGATGAAGATGACTGTTGACATCAGCCTGGTGCCAGAGGTTAAGGTTGGAGAATATCTGATCGTTCATGCGGGATTCGCTATTGAGAAGCTCAAGCCTGAAGAAGCTGAAGAGACCTTGAGGCTGATGCAGGAGGTTCTGGAAGCATCAGAGGAGGAATCAGCTTGAAGTATCTTGAAGAATTCAGGAATCACGCTCTGGCAAAGAAGCTCTCCAGGCGCATAAAAGAACTTGCTGGAGCTACAAGGATAAATTTAATGGAGGTTTGCGGGACCCACACGATGGCGATCCATAAATTCGGCATCAAGGAGCTTCTGCCGGAAAATATCCGACTCATCTCAGGTCCGGGATGTCCGGTATGCGTGACTCCAAACTCATATATGGACCGCGCAATCAGGATGAGCCTTGAGCAGGATGTCTTGATCACAACCTTTGGGGATATGCTCCGAGTGCCAGGGTCAACTAAAAGCCTGGAGCAGGCGCGCTCCCAGGGCGGAAATGTCAAAATGGTTTATTCACCCAGAGACGCTCTGGCTCTGGCAATGAAAAATCCGGCGAAAAAAGTGGTTTTTCTAGCAGTCGGATTTGAAACCACCTCGCCAACAATCGCGGCAACTATTGCAGAAGCGGAAAATAACAGGATAAAAAATTTCTTCGTGCTGGTCAGCCATAAGTTAATTCCGCCAGCAATGAAGGCGCTGGTCCTTAATAAGAAAATCGGAATCAATGGCTTTATTTGCCCTGCGCATGTAAGCGCGATCATTGGTCTTACGCCATATCAATTTCTGGCTGATGACTATAATATCCCTTGCGTGGTTGCGGGATTTGAGCCACTGGATATTTTGCAGGGGATATTGATGCTGGTAGAAATGATTATTGAGGGCAAAGCCGAAGTCAAAAATGAGTATCGGCGCGTGGCTAGCTTTTCTGGCAATAAAAAGGCGCAGGAGATTCTGGAGAAGACCTTTGAACCTGCTGATTCGGAATGGCGCGGGCTAGGAATGATTCCAGGAAGCGGATTGAGACTTCGGAAAGAGCTTGAATATCGGGATGCGGAGAAAATGATTCCGGTGGAAGTGGAGCCTACAAAGGAGCATAAAGGATGCGGATGCGGAGAGGTGCTTCAGGGATTGATTGAGCCACCTGAATGTCCACTTTACGCAAAGGTATGCAATCCTGAAAAGCCTGTGGGACCATGTATGGTAAGCTCTGAGGGAACATGCGCCGCTTATTATAAATATGTGGGGGTAAAATGATGAGCCAGAATCAAATTCTACTTGGACACGGGGATGGAGGACGGCTGACAAGAAAGCTGATTGAGGAGCTTTTTGCAAAGGTTTTTCATAATCCTGAACTAGCGCCGCTTGCGGATTCAGCTATAGTCAAGGTCAAAGGAAAAAATCTAGCTTTTACAACAGACTCTTATGTGGTCAAGCCGGTGTTTTTCCCTGGTGGAGACATTGGCAAGCTCTCTGTATTCGGAACCGCAAATGACCTTGCAGTGATGGGTGCCAGACCTGTTTATCTCTCTGCTGGCTTCATTTTAGAGGAAGGCTTGGAGATGGATGTTTTGAAAAAAATTGTAGCATCAATGAAAAGCGCCGCTGACCATGTCGGGGTCAAGCTGGTCACTGGAGACACCAAGGTCGTTGAGCGAGGAGCAGTTGATGGGATTTTCATCAATACAGCAGGCATAGGAGAAATTATGCCCTGGAGGAGTATGGGTAGACAAATTAAGCCCGGAGATGAAATCCTGCTCAGCGGAGCTATCGGGGACCACGGCATTGCCATTCTTTGTGCCAGAGGAGACCTTAAATTTTCACTTCCGGTAAAAAGCGATTGCAGTCCTGTCTGGGGTCTGGTTAAAGCGCTTTATCAGGCAGGCATCAAAGTAAAATGGATGCGTGACCCTACAAGAGGGGGCGTGGCAAGCGCGCTCAATGAGCTTGCAGGGGATAGCGAATTCGGGGTCAGAATTTTTGAGGATAAAATACCAGTTCATCAAGCAGTGGAATCAGCCTGCGAGGTTTTGGGTTTAGACCCGCTTTATCTTGCGAACGAGGGCAAGGTAATCTGCGTCCTTGAAAAAGGACAAGGCGAGCGTGCGCGGAAAATAGTGCGCAAATTTCGTGAAGGGAAAGAGGCAGAGATTGTGGGAGAGGTCATAGCTGAGCCAAAAGGCAAGGTGATCACAAAAACTACTATCGGAGGCTCGCGCGTGCTGTCAATGCTTGCTGGCGCGCCTTTGCCCAGGATTTGCTAGGAGATGATAATAAATTGACACCATCGCTTGAAAAAAATCAGGGTGAGTTGCAACGGAATCCTCTTGTAGAAATCATCGGAAGGATTTATGCAGACAAACGCTCCGGCGAATTGCAGGTCAAGGTCAAAAAGGCTGAATATAAAATTTTTTTCCTCAATGGCGTGCCGGTTAACGCCCAATCATCCCTCAAGTCCGACCATCTTTTTGAATTTATGGTTCATCTTGGACTGGTGGAGCGAGAGGATGTTCCAAGACTCCACAATCTGGTGAAGGAAGGGCTGGACCCGGATAAAGCAATTCTACAAATGGGGCTATCAGACACAACTAAAATTTATTATCTCCAGCAACTACTGGCTCGGGAGATCATTATTCGTGCCTGTAGCCATACAGAGGGCAAATATCAATTTAAAGAGCGGGAAGATTTTCTGGAAACTATGCCTCTCTATGACCTTAGCCCGATGGACATTATTTACGATGGGCTCAACAGGCATCATCTTATTTCGCTTCCGGAAAAAATTCAAAAAATGGCAAACGCCAGAATTAGACTCAACCCCGAACTCCCTGAACTACAAGGTCTGCCGGAGATTTTTTATGAGAGGTCATACCTGCTGGATGACTTCAAGGATGAAATGCCAGTGGAGCGCGCAATCAATTTCCTTTTCAACGAGTTCCGAGACATAAATCAAGCGCTCATATTCCTTTATGTTATGCTCATCACAGGTGTGCTTATAATGAGAGAAGAAAAGCAGGAGTCTGTCAAAAAACCGATTCAGGTCCAGAATAAACTTTATATCCCAAAATCGCGGACCGCGGAAAAATCCGGGGAGCAGTCTGCAGAAAAGGGAAAAAAAATTATTGCCAGCGATTATATCTTTGTCAGCGAAAGGAGAAAGAAATCTATCCAGGGAAAGCCAGACACGGAAAAACCGAAGGAGCTTGCACATCCTGAGGATTTGAACAAAACCAAGCCTGAGCCAGTTGCAAAAAAGGAGAGCGCTTGGTCAGGTCACTCTCTGGACCAGGAGCGAAAGCTGGAGCTTCTGGAAACCAAAATACGCTCTAGCAATGACTATTTCCAGATTCTCGGCATCAAGCCAGATGCCACAATCGGAGAACTGGAGCAGGTCTATAATCAAATTCTTGAACAGTTTGAAATAGAGGAGATAATCAAGGCACAGGACACTGAGCTTGCCCCTCGCGCAAGTGCTGTGAAGGAAACCATAAAAAAAATTATTAACACGCTAACTGACCCACAAGACCGGAATCAATATGAGAAAAGCATTTACAAGGAAGAGTTGAAACGCGCCTGGAATCTGGAATTAAGAAAGGCTTTAGCGAGAAAGCAATTTGAGCGTGGTAAATGGTATCTGGAGCATAATAAGCCTGATTTTGCTCTGGAAAGATTTGAACAGGCAATTGAGCTGGACCCCGAGGTGCCGGATTATTACATCTACAACGGCTGGGCGCTTTACCGCGCTGGCAAAGGAACCGTTGCAGAAGCTGAAGGGTATTTAAAACACGGACTCAAGCAGAATCCAAGAGCTGACAGAGCATATTACTTCCTGGCAATGATCGCAAAAAGAGACCGAGCGGATGCTTTGGCTGAAGAGTATCTTCAGAAAGCCTTGAGCATCAATCCGAATAACGCACAGGCGAGGAGAGAGATGGAAAGCCTGGAGAGGCACAAAAAGGAAAGCCTTTTTCAGAAGCTGTTTCCAAAAAAATAAAGGAGGACCAAATGGCGGATTTTGACGCAATGATAAAGAAGTTGAAATTTGACGAGCATGGGCTTTTGCCTGCAATCACCCAGGACTTTAAGACCAGAGAAGTATTGATGCTTGCGTATATGAATCAGGATTCCATCCGGTTAACGCTTGAGACTGGCTATTGTCATTACTGGAGCAGGAGCAGGAAGAAACTCTGGAAAAAGGGAGAGACTAGCGGACATCTGCAAAAGGTAAAGGAGATTTTTTATGACTGCGATGCGGACGCGCTTTTAATTCTAATTGACCAGACTGGTCCCGCTTGCCATACTGGAAACCGGAGTTGCTTTTACCGAAAGCTGGAACAGGATTGAACAATTTACGGAAAGCACAGCATCCCTCTGGGCTTCCAGCTAAAATTCCATCTCCTCAAGATACCTCACGCCTGTGCGAATCGGAATGAGCAGACCAGTTATGGAAAATAGAATAACGATTATTCCAGCGCCTATGGCAGATGGCCATGCCCAGACCGGAAGCTGTGTATTCATATGTCTGGCAACGAAGAATAGAAAAGTCGGATATGCCTCAATAACCACCACTCCAAAAATCATAATCATCGCAGAGATCATATAAATCGCTCCGCCAAATCCCACTGCTATCTTGGCAGGATTGTCTATCAAAAACCGCGGAAAAAGCGCTCCAAACCCAAGCGCCATTCCCACAATGGCAAAGCTCAGGGAAAAAATCGTGATAGTGCTTACCCAGAAAACCAGAGGTGACACACGCAGGTAATGATTCGTGATGATGATTAGCGATTCTCCAATCAAAGCAAGAAATGGCCAGCTTAACCAGAACTTACTCCAGAGAAATCTACGGATGGAAATCGGAGCGGTCTTGATTATCCAGAAATTCCTTCCCTCAAGGCTCGTCATCGGAAACACAAACCGTGCGCTCAAAGCCGCAAGCACAAATCCAGCCAGACCCATATTCAAATAACAAACCGCATTTTTCAACGCAAACTGATCAAGCGGGAGCTTGTCCAGAGGCAGAACCCGGAAATTGAAAATATAAATAATCATCAACGCCGCGAGCAGGAAAAGCTGAGACCACTGGCTCACATCCCGAATAAAACTCTTAACCTCCTTCAAAAGAATCTGCTTCAAAGACGGATGAAAAGGCGAACTTAAAAAATTAAGCAGTTTCTGGACATAGGCGCTCCTGCTGATAGTTGCACGACTCGCCTCCTGGGTCTTGGTATATCCTTCCTGATAAAGCCAGCGCCAGAGCCAGTAGGAAAGCGTTAATGAGAAAATACCGCTTGAGATAAGGAGCAGGATAAAAGAACCTGCGCCATCCCAGCCAGACCTGCTGAATTGATATATCGCCTCGCTCGCCCAGTAGCTCGGAAGCCAGATGTTAAGAGGTTGTTTCAATGTGAGCAAAAATTCAAAAACAGTCTCCTGCGCATCTGGATTCACCAAACGCTCAGGTCTGATCAATCGGATTAAAACCACTATAATCGCTCCAGCAATGATGCTGAGCAAAAATAATAAGTCCCGAATCCTCCGGGCTGGAAAAGCATTTACAAGAAGCAGAACCAGGATATTAGCAAGCGCTGAAGGAATGAGCAGAAAAAACAAAAGCACAACGATTACCAGAAAATAATAGTCCACTCCCAACCGGTATCTTGTCCCGAACGCAAACAGAATGGGCAAACCGAAAATAAAAAGCATCCAGCTTGACTCTAAAAGCGCCTCAAGAAATCTACTTAAGAACAGGCTCTCCCTGTTCAAAGGCATGGAGTTCAAAAGCTCCAAATCCTGCGCCACAAAATAACTGCTTAACGAAGTAACCAGGTTGGAGAAAACAAGCACAGAAAGAAACACCAGAAAGGTCAGAGAAAGAACCATTCGGTTGAGCAAATCCCCGATCATCTCCATCCCTGGGAATTGCTCATCCATCACTACCTTCCTGAAATAGCCGAATAACCAGTAAGCTCCAAAGTAAGTTGCAACAAGGAACAAGCCTGCCAGCAAAGATAGAAAAATAACGCGTTTGCGCGACCCGGGCTCCCTTAGGGAGTTGCGCAAAACTGAAAGTTTAGCCCGGATAATTATTTTGAGGTCTTTTATCATACTCATCAGTTAAGATGCCAGAACTTGAGCCTGAGATTTAAAGCCATCAAATCAGAGAGAAACCCCTTTGGGAAGAATTTCCTCTGATTTCAAAAACGCCAGCGCCTTCTCAAATATGCCTTTTGCATTCAAACCATAAGCCTCGCGCAAAATCGCTGGAGAGCCGTGCTCCACAAATTTATCCGGAATACCGATCCTGCATAGCTTAACTCCAGAACTCTGCCTTTGTTCAATCAATTCCATCACACCAGACCCAAAGCCTCCTGCCAAAACATTCTCCTCCACCGTGACCAAAGCCCCGCACTCAGACGCCAACTCAAGAATCAATTCCTCATCCAGAGGTTTTGCAAATCGCGCATTAACCACGCTTGCACAAATTCCTCGCTCACGCAATAACTGCCCAGCCATCAAACACGGATGAACCATATTACCAATACCGATCAGAGCCAAATCCTTTCCACGCTCCAGAATCTCACCCCTGCCCCGCTCCAGAACCTTCAGCTCCATATCCATCTTCACTCCCTCGCCCCCTCCACGCGGATACCGAATCGCAACTGGCTGATTGAATTCAAGCGAGGTTCTAAGCATATGCTGAAACTCATTCTCATCTTTAGGCGCCATCACAACCATATTGGGAAGCATTCTTAAATAACCCAGGTCAAACAATCCGTGATGAGTCGGACCATCCTCGCCAACAATCCCCGCACGGTCCAGACAAAATATCACAGGCAGATTCTGAAGGCAGACATCGTGAAGAATCTGGTCAAAAGCCCGTTGAAGAAAAGTGGAATAAATCGCAACCACGGGTCGCAAACCCTGTGTGGCAAGACCCGCGGCAAAAGTTACGCAATGAGGCTCTGTAATCCCCTGGTCAAAAACCCGGTCTGGAAATTTCTCCGCAACCTTATCCAGACCAGTGCCCTGTGGCATTGCCGCTGTTATCCCGACCAGGTCATTCCTCTCAGAAAAAAGCCTCAACATCGTTTCAGAAAATACCTCTGTGTAGCTTTTAACCCGCGAAACCTTTTTGCCATTCCCGGTCTTTAGATCAAAAGGTCCTACTCCGTGAAAATCAACCGGGTTCTCCTCCGCATACAAATAGCCCTTGCCCTTGGTTGTCAAGATATGGATCAAGACTGGCTCATCAAACTCCTTGATCCTGCCAAAATGATAAATCAAATCCTCAAGATTATGGCCATCAATAGGACCTACATAATGATACCCAAAAGCCTCAATCAACATCCCTGGCGTGAAAAATCCCATAACACTTTTTCGCCAGCGCCGATTGACATCGCTCAAAAAATACTGGACATTTTTAGGAAAGAAACTTGCAAGCCAGCGAGTGAATCTCACAAATTTCTTTGCCCGGGGTCCAGCAACCGCCCTGCTCAAGCGACGGCTGATCCTGCCCAGTGTGGGCGCAATGCTCATCTCATTGTCATTTAGAACCACGATCAAATTCCCAAGACAGTGATCCAGTTTGCTCGGTGTCTGATTCAAAGCCTCCAGAGCCTGACCACCTGTCAATCCGCCATCCCCGATCACAGCTATCGCCTTGCCCTTCTTACCCTGAAGACGCATCGCCTCTGCCATACCAAGCGCCGCAGAGATAGAAGTGGACGCATGACCAGTGCCAAATGAGTCATACTCGCTCTCATCCCGCTTCGGAAAACCAGACAAACCCTTATACTGACGGATGCTCTTGAACCGCTCACGCCGACCAGTCAATAGCTTATGTGCATAACATTGATGGCCTACATCCCAGATGATCTGGTCTTCGGGCATATCAAAAACATAATGCAGAGCAATCGTCAGCTCTATCGCGCCCAGACTGGACGCCAGATGCCCTCCTCGCTCCGAAATCGTCCCAAGAATCTCCTCCCGAATCTCCTCACTCAACTGCTTAAGCTCTGAAATAGAAAGAGACTTCAATTCCCTCGGACTATTCACACGATCCAGAATCCTCTGTTTATCTTTATTCATTGCAATTTTATTCTTGGCGCGGACATTTCTCTCAGCACACAACTAAAACCTAATACTCCCGGCAAACCAGCCACTCCGCTATCTGCCTTAAAGCATCTGCTCGCTCCGAAAAAATAGACAGATATTCCCGTGCCTCCTCGCTATATTTCCTTGCTAATGCCATTGATTGATTTAGACCAAAAAAACCAGGATAAGTTGCCTTGGACTTCCTGGCATCTGAATTTTGAACAATATCCCCCTTATCCACTCCTCCAAAATCAAGAATGTCGTCCTTAATCTGAAACGCAAGCCCGACCCTTAATCCAAACTCCGAAAGCGCGGTCAACTCCGATTCACTCGCTCCCCCAAGCAGACCCCCTACCAGAACAGATGCCTTAATCAAGGCGCCTGTCTTGCGCCTGCTGATGAACTCCAGGTCCCTGTCATCATAACGCATTCCCTGTTTCTCAAGATCAACCTCCTGTCCCGCAATAATCCCATTCAGCCCAGCCGCATTGGCAAACTCCTGAATCGCCTCCAGACACTTTTCTCCAAAACCAAACTCCAGACCAGAACGCGCCATCAGACCAAACGCCTCTGTCAAAAGAGCATCTCCTGCCAAAATCGCTGTCGCTTCCCCAAAAACTTTATGGCAGGTGGCTTTCCCCCTCCGAAAATCGTCATCATCCATTGCCGGAAGGTCATCGTGAATCAAGGAATAGCAATGAATCATCTCCAGCGCACACGCAAATGGTAATGCCTTCTCAATATCGTCCCGAAAAATTTCATAACTACCCAACAGCAAAATGGGTCTGATTCGCTTTCCTCCACTGAAAACACTATATCTCAGCGCCTGATGCAATTTTTCCGGATACCGGCTTTCACTCGGAAGAACTCTGTCCAGATACCTTTCAATCAACTCACGCCGGTCCCTGAGATAGTTATCCAGATTTATACTCAATCAGAGATCCCACCTTCGCCTGCAAAAAAATAAATGATTAAATCCTTCATCCAGACATTCAGTTTTCCTCATCCTCGCCTTCCTCATCCTCATCCTCATCTTCCAGGGATTCCTCTTTCAACTCCTTCAATCCAATTTTCCCATCTTCCTTGATCAGCATCTCAACCTTCTTCTGCGCCTTGTCCAGAAACTCCTTGCAACCACGAACCAGGCTCACCCCTCGCTCAAATTCCCTTAGCATCTCATCCAGACCCAAATCGCCAGAATCCAGTCTGGACACTATCTTCTCCAGCTCTGATAAAGCCTCTTCAAACTTAAACCCCTTTTCACTTCTTCTACCCATTACTTTAAGTTTATCATCTGCGAAACTTTTTTCAATCATCTTTCTCACGCATTGCTTTTCTCTGCTCTTTTAAATGTCGGTGATTAGGTTCAGCCTTGGATTGTTGATTGAGCATTTTGACCAGATTCACCAGCTTAACCAATTTTACCAGCTTATAATCTGTTCAGCCTATCCTCTGCTCATCTTCTAGAAAATTTTTCTGCATCTGGTAAAATAATAGGATGAATTTTGATGAGTTATTATGTCAGGTTCGTGCTCCTGTCCGTTATTTAAATCAGGAGATAAATGCGTTTTGTAAGGACGCATCAAACGCGGAATTGAAGTTTGCGCTTTTGTTTCCAGACCTGTATGAGGTCGGAATAAGCCATCTTGGTCATCAATTGCTTTACCATATCCTGAATACGCGTTCAGAGATTTTATGCGACCGCTCTTATGCGGTCTGGACCGATATGGCGGAGCTGATGAGGAAAAATCAGGTTCTGCTTTATGGCTGGGAGAGTAAAATTCCGCTGAAAAATTTTGACATTTTAGGTTTCACGCTTCCAAATGAGCTTTGCTATTCCAATGTTCTTTATATGCTTTCTCTTGCAGGGATTCCACTTCGGTCTTCTGAGCGGGATAGTCTAAAGTATCCGATTATTATTGGCGGGGGACCCTGTGCGAGCAATCCAGAGCCGATCGCTGATTTTTTTGATGCGTTTTTTTTCGGAGAGGCTGATGAGGCGATTCTTGAGATTGCGGATGCGGTTCTGAAGTTCAAGCGTGATGGAGATGGGAAAAAGGAATCGCTTTTAAGAGAGCTTTCTAAAATTTCTGGAGTGTATGTTCCTTGTTTTTATGAGCCTGAATTTGATGCGGAGAAAAACTTAAAGGGCATTAAAGCTAGAAAAGGCGCTCCTTCCAAAGTGCGGAGAATGCTGGTTTCTGATCTGGACAAATCATTTTTTCCGGTTCGTCCATTAGTTCCTTTTGCAGAGGCGGTTCATGACAGGCTGGTGATAGAAATTGCGCGTGGGTGCACCAGGGGTTGCAGGTTTTGTCATGCGGGGATTATTTATAGGCCTTACAGGGAGCGTTCGGTTGGAAGGATTCTTGAGCTTGCGCGAGAGGGCTTGAAGAACAGTGGTTATGAGGAGCTTGCTCTTTTGAGTCTTTCTGCTGGGGATTACAGCGGGATTGAGGAGCTGATTGTTCGGCTGATAGTTGAGCACTGGAATAAGCGTGTTGCGATTTCTCTTCCGAGTTTGAGGGTTAACTCATTGACTCAGACCTTGCTGAGTGCGATCAAGAAGGTTAGAAAGACCGGGTTCACTATTGCGCCTGAGGCTGGCACAGAGAGACTGCGGAGGGTTTTGAATAAAGCTTTTAGTGATGATGAGATTTTTGAGACTGTTGAAAAGGCTCTTCTGGCTGGATGGAGGACATTGAAGCTGTATTTTATGGTTGGATTGCCAACAGAGACTGATGAGGACATCAAAGCGATAAGCGAGATGGCTTATTCCTTGAACAGGCTTGCGAAACGGGTTCAGCCATCTGCGCAGTTCAATTTTAGCATCAGCGGTTTTATTCCCAAACCGCATACAGCTTTTCAATGGGAAAAACAGGCGGATATTAGAGAACTTAGCGATATACGGGATAAGCTGTCAGGGGAACTGCCAAGAGGCAGGGTGAGATGGCATTTTGAAGACCCTGGGAGCAGTTTTCTTGAGGGGATTTTCAGTCGTGGGGGTAGAGAGCTTAGCAGGGTGATTGAAAAGGCTTTTGAAGAAGGAGCGTATTTTGATGGATGGTCTGAGCGGTTTCAGCTTGATATATGGCTCAGGGCTTTTGAGGAACTGGGCATCAATCCAGAGAGTTATTTAGCGGAGCGAGATGAAAACAGCTTGTTTCCGTATGAGCATCTTGACCCGGGAGTGGATAAGGGCTTTTTGCTTAAGGAGCGGAGAAGGTCGCGAAAAGAGGAATTGACCGAGGACTGCCGGGTTTCTGGCTGTGTTGAGAATTGCGGAATTTGCGATCAGGAACAAATCAAGCCGCGCGTGGGAGCGACTTGCGAAAGAAGCGCGGTAGAGGATTTGCTCAAAAGCCTGGACCAGGCAAAGACTCAAGAGGGGATTTATTTCAGGTATTTGCTCAGGTATTCCCGTCGGGGAGAGTTGAGATTTATGGGACCTCTGGATAATAATCGGATGTTCCTGCGAGCTATCCGGCGAGCGGATTTGCCAGTGAGATATAGCCAGGGCTTTCATCCATTGCCAAGAGTATCTTTTGGACCTGTGCCTCCTGTGGGAGTTGAGAGCGATGTGGAGTTTCTTGAGATGGAGCTTCTTGAGCATTTGCCTTTAGAAAAAATCCAGAACCAACTACAAAAAGCTCTTCCCCGGGGAATGAAAATCCTTGAATTGAAGGAGATGGCTTTGAATGCTCCTTCTATTAGCCAGCAAATTTCAGTTATAGAATATACAGCAAGGGTTCCGGATGACCTGAAAAGCCTTTTGCGAGAAGAAAAAATTTCTGAGTTCTTGAGTAAAGAACAAGTTTTATTTGAGCAGAAACGAGAAAAAGGAATGCGGACTGTGGATTTAAAGCAAAGGATTAAATTTATTGAGCTAAATGCTGAAAATGAATTGAAATTTGGGATCCTAAATACCGAGGGACCAGGGGTTAAGCCACAGGAGGTTTTAGCTGGTATTTTTGGGTTCAAAGAAGCGGATTTGAACCGGGTAAGGTTTTTGCGCTCCGGGATTCAGCTTCGTGGTCAGCGTGCAATAGTTTATCCTGGGGCGCCTGTCAGGGGTAGGTCTGTAAAGCCTTTTCATAGGAGATAAGCGATGGCGGATATGATTCTTGTTGATGTTGACAGCTTTGAGACCCGTGTGGCTTTAATTGAAAATTCTTCTTTGCGAGAAATTTTCATAGAGCGAGAGAGCAGGCGGAGCATTATGAACAACATTTATAAAGGCAGGGTTATTCGGGTTCTGCCTGGGATGCAATCTGCGTTTGTGGAGATAGGTCTTAATCGCACTGCGTTTTTGTATGTCTCTGAAATATCTCCGATTGACCCAAGCGTATTCCAGGATGAGATAGAGATGGAAGTAGACCCGAAGCAGAAGAAGTATTTTTCCGGCGAAATCCGGATTCAGGATCTTGTAAAAGAGGGACAGGAGATTCTGGTTCAGGTGATTCGGGAGCCGATCGGTGATAAGGGCGCTCAGATTACAACTTATCTGACGCTTGCTGGAAGGTATCTGGTTTATATGCCTGAAGCCAGGCAGATAGGGGTTAGTCGGAAGATAGAGAATGAAAAGGATAGACACAGGCTACGGAAGCTGGTTGAAAGCCTGAGACCAGAAGGCGCTGGTGGATTCATCATCAGAACCGCGAGCGGGAGAGCCTCTGATAATGAGATTAAATCTGAACTGGATTATTTGCTGAGGCTATGGGGGGAGATTAAGGACAAAGCGCTTCGTAGTCCGTGTCCGAGCCCGGTCTATGAGGAGCCTGCTCTGGAGCTCCGGGTCATCCGTGATTATCTTTCTCCTGAGACCAGCCGGATCATCGTGAATGACAAGAGCAGTTTTGAGCGGATTCAGGAATTTCTAAGGCATAGCTCCGGTGGTCAGGAAAAAATAGTTGAACTCTGGACTGGTAGCGAGCCTATTTTTGAGCATTTTGGTATTGAGCTTGAGCTGGATAAGGCTCTTGAAAAACGGGTCTGGCTCAAGAGCGGAGGATACATTGTGATTGACGAGACCGAGGCTCTTACGAGCATAGATGTCAACACCGGGAAATATGTAGGCACGCGTGATTTTGAGGAAACCATTTTGAAGACCAATCTTGAGGCGGCAAGAGAAATAGTTGACCAGCTAATGCTCCGGAACATCGGCGGGATCATCATTATAGATTTCATAGATATGAACCGTTTGAAGAACCGAGAGAAGGTGATCAATGTTCTTAAGGAGGAGCTAAAGCGGGACAAGGCAAAGAGCGTGGTTGTGCGTATAAGCGAGATAGGTCTTACTGAGATGACCCGCAAGCGGACCAGCCACAGCCTGACCCGGAAATTATGCCAGCCGTGCCCGTATTGCGAGGGCAAGGGATACCTTAAAAGCACGCGCACCATTGCGTATGAAATATATCGGGAGCTGGTCAAAAATCAGGCAGGGCTTGCAGGGAAGAGCATAAAATTGTATATTAATCCTATGGTTGCGGAACTGCTTATGGGTGAAGAAAAACGCCTGCTTTTGCAGTTGGAGAAAGACCACCGGATAAAAGTTAATATAGAGATTCAGGATACATTTCATCAGGAGCAATACGAGTATTCGGTAATTACTGATTCCTCAAGCGATGAGTCTCCCGGAGGATAGAGATGGTTGAGAAATTAGGTGGAGAAAAGCTGGGAGACCTTTTGGTCAAAGCTGGACTGATTGATGAGCATCAGCTTCAGAGCGCGCTTGGTCATCAGCGGCGCTGGGGTCATAAGCTCGGCAAATGCCTTATAGACCTCGGATTTATTGAAGAAGCGGAACTGCTCAAATTCCTGAGCGATAAATTCAAGATAAAAGCTGTGGACCTGACCAAGAGCGTAATCACTGAGCAGACCTTTGCCGTGGTGCAGGAGGCGATTGCAAAAAAATACGGAGTGGTGCCTGTTTTTATCAAAGAGGGTCCCGGGAATAAAAAAACCATTATTCTTGCTATGAGCGACCCAACTGATTTGAAGGTGGTGGATGAAATTCAATTTCTGACCGGACATAGGGTTGAGCCAGTTCTTGCAACAGAATCCGCAATTGCAAAGGTGCTTGAGAATTATGGCAAAACCTATAAACCTGAACCGGAAAAAAAGCGGGATGTGGCAAGACCGGTTGACCTTCGCAAAGAACATCAAAAACAAGCTGAAAAGTCAAAAGAAGCGGAATCTGTGGAAGTTGGAGACGCTGAGCTCCTTCTCGGAGGAGAGGATGTTGAGGAAATCCTTGACTTGAAAGAGGTTGAACAAGAGGGAATTGAAATCACGCCGGATGATGGTATCCAAGTGATTAAAGATGAAGTAGTAATGGTCAAGACTGACAAGCCTAGACCCAAAGGCACAAAAGTCGGGTCCAGTACCGAGCGTATTCCTATGCGTCCCCGGATCAGGGATGAGATCAAGCCAGCAGGCGCCAGAATTGAGCATCCTCCCCAACCTACCTCGCTCAAAACTGAGCCTACAGTCAAGCCAAGTCCACAGCCAGAACCCACTCCTGAATTGAGTCTTACGCCCCCAGAAATAAACATGGGAGCAGAACCTGAGTCATCCCAGGCAGAGTCCATGGTTCCTGCGCCTGAACCATCAACTCCTCCAACTGAATCCGCAACACCAGTGCAAGCCATAGAAATCCCGGAGCCTTCTGGCGAGGAAAAAATAGAGCTTGCCGCGGCACACGAATTTATCAGCTGGGAAGCCCAAGAAACACCAAAGCTGGAAACAGAGCCAGAAAAACCATCAGTTCCTGATTTGCAGGAACTCACTGAACCGGTTCCTGCTCCAAAAGCTCAAACGGAAATCCAGCTTAGCCAGCCAGAGGCTCTTTCAGATGATGATTTCTGGGCAGATGTGCAAAAGCCTGCATCTGTATCAAGACCCAAATCAGTGGACCTAGAGGCGGAAGACCGCTTGCCTTTTGAGATGCCGATAAAAGCGCCAGAGCCAGCGCAGACATCTCAACAAAAACAAGAGTTTTTAGGAAGCATTGAAGAACTGACAGGCGCAGAAGCTGGAAAAGAGTCTGAGCTTTATTCCGGGGAGCCTGCGAGAGAAGCGCTTGCATACGAGGAACCTGTGCTCAAATCAGGAGATGAAGAAGAACCCGGAGAGGTCAGCCTGGAGTTTGCGCTAAGAACCATCAAGGAGTTGAAAGAGGAAGTCAAGCAAAGGGAATTGCAGATGGATGAGCTTTTGAACCTGATGATGAAGAAGGAGATAGGAGAAATTACCACTGAGATTTATATGCGTGAACTGGGCGCTCTTAAAGCGCAGATAGAAAAGCTCAGAAATAAAAAAACATAGCCGCTTTAATTCCTCTATTTTTATACAGTTTTATGCTCTTGACAGCCTTGCGGATGATGCTTAGATTTTACCATTGAAAACCGCGGCGGAATCCGGGAGATGTAAGATGACAGCTCCATAAGATGACGCTGGGGGGAAAGTGTGCATAAGGAGGTTGATTAGAAATGGCAAAAACCATAGGAATTGATTTAGGAACCACCAATTCAGTGGTTGCGGTTATGGAGGGTGGTGAGCCAAAGGTTATTATTAATGAGGAAGGAAGCCGGCTTACACCCAGCGTGGTGGGCTTTACCAAAGACGGGGAGCGGATGGTAGGTCAGATAGCAAAGCGTCAGTCCATAACCAATCCTGAGAATACTATTTATTCCATTAAGCGGTTTATGGGCAGGAAGTATTATGAAGTTCAACAGGAAATCAAGATGGTTCCATACAAGGTAGTTGAAGGTCCCAATTCAGACGCTTATGTGGAAGTAATGGGCAAGCGCTATTCTCCTCCGGAGATAAGCGCAATGGTTTTGCAGAAATTGAAAAAAGCCGCAGAGGCGTATCTTGGGGAGGAAGTGAAGGACGCTGTGATCACGGTTCCAGCGTATTTCAATGACTCCCAGCGTCAGGCGACCAAAGACGCAGGCAGGATAGCTGGCTTGAATGTCAAACGGATCATCAATGAGCCAACTGCGGCCGCGCTTGCATACGGCTTGGATAAACAGAAGATTCACACTATTGCGGTTTATGATTTTGGGGGCGGGACTTTTGATATCTCCATCCTGGAGGTTGGCGAGAATGTTATTGAGGTAAAATCCACCAATGGAGACACTCATCTGGGAGGGGATGATATTGACCAGCGTATAATTCAATGGCTGGTTGACGAGTTCAAGAGAGACACTGGAATTGATGTGAGCAAGGACCGGATGGTTATTCAAAGGCTAAAGGACGCGGCTGAAAAGGCAAAGATAGAGTTAAGCTCAGTGATGGAAACCGAGATAAATCTTCCATTTTTGACCGCAGACGCCTCTGGTCCAAAGCATCTGAATGTCAAGCTTAGCAGGAGCAAGCTGGAGCAATTGATGGAAGACCTGATTGAGCGCTCGCGCGGACCCGTGATGCAGGCGCTCCAGGACGCGAAGCTGAAGCCGGAGCAGATTGATGTTGTGGTTTTAGTCGGAGGCTCAACTCGGATACCGAAGGTGCAACAATTGGTTAGGGACATTTTCAAAAAGGAGCCGTATAAGGGCGTTAACCCGGACGAGGTGGTGGCAGTGGGAGCCGCTATCCAGGCTGGGGTGCTTGCAGGCGAGGTCAAGGATATTTTACTTTTGGATGTCACTCCGCTGTCTCTGGGTGTGGAAACTCTGGGAGGTGTGATGACGGTTCTGATTCCTAGAAACACCACCATCCCAACGAGAAAGAGCGAGATTTTCACCACTGCGGAAGATGGACAGACCACAGTTGAGATACATGTACTACAGGGCGAGCGTCCTATGGCGTCAGGGAACCGGACTCTGGGAAGATTTCATCTGGTCGGAATACCGCCTGCGCCCAGGGGAGTTCCCCAGATTGAAGTGTCATTTGATATTGACGCCAATGGAATTCTTAATGTCTCTGCCAAGGATATGGCGACAGGTAAAGCACAAACTATCACAATCACTGCTGGCTCCGGACTGACTGAGGCTGAGATCAAGCGGATGATTGATGAATCCAAGACTTATGCGGAAGAGGACAAAAAACGAAAAGAAATGATTGAGACAAGGAACCGGCTTGACACTTTGATCTATAACACAGAAAAAATTTTAAGAGAACACCGTGACAAGCTGAGCGCAGGAGACATATCTTCTCTGGAAGACGCTATTGCCGAGGGCAAAAAAGCCATTCAAAGCGATTCCAAGGAGCAGATGGAATCCGCTATGAACCGGATCACGCAGGCTTCTTACAAAATGGCTGAACTGCTTTATCGCTCTCAAGCAGGCGCGGGAGCGCCTCCGCCACCTCCGGGAGGTCACTCTGGACCAGAAGCTTCTCCGGGACAGAAGCCAGAGGGACAGGTCATTGACGCGGAGTATGAGGACACCTCCAAGCATTAGTCAATCCCGCAAAATTCAGTTATAGCTCTGCTTCCAACTCTGCTGATATTAACGCAGAGATAGGGGACCTTTTTGCGAAAAAAGCAAAATCGGTTCAAGAGACGATGTCCCTTGGATGCGAAAAAAAGCGCGTGTTTTTCTTTTCAAAACTAAAAAAATTTGCTATATTATAATTTTAGGAGGCATTAAAATGGTCAAACGCGCAGACCCGTTTCGGGACCTGGTTAATTTAAGCGAAATGATGAGCCGAATTCTGGATGATGAGATTAGAAACCGTCTCGGACATAAGCCAGAGGGACAATCTGATTGGGTTCCTCAGGTGGACCTGATTGAACTGGAAGATAAGTTTCTGCTCAAAGCGGACCTGCCCGGAATGGATAAAAAAGACATCAGCGTGGAAGTGGTTGACCAGCATCTGATCCTGAAAGGAGAGCGCCGTTTGAAAAGGTCTATTTCCGAGGGAAAATATCATCGTCTGGAATGCGCTTATGGAAAATTCTATCGGGTGTTTCCGCTCTCCGCAGAAATAGAATGTGATCTCGTGACCGCTGTTTATTCCAACGGAATCCTGGAAGTGGTGCTTCCCAAGATAAAAGCTGGGCCATCCAAAAAAATCTCAGTCAAGTGTGAGATTGACTAACTTTCTGATTCAAAGACGCTCGGCTTGAAAATCTCAATTCTTCAGAATCATCTTGATTTGTTCTTCTGATGGGATATAATTCTGGAAAGAGATGGACGAGCGGTTAAGAGTTGAATGGTTGAACCTGGGGGTTGTGGATTATGAGGACGCGGGTGAGCTTCAGGTTCGGCTAAGCAGGGACTTGAGCAATCAGTCCAACCTGTCCGGCTATCTGCTTTTTCTGGAGCATCCTCCCACAATCACTCTGGGCTATTCAATAAAAGAAAATGACACAAAGAACTGTTTACGGGTGAGCGAGGAGTTTCTGAGAAGCCGCGGGGTGAAGATTTTTCATACAGACCGAGGGGGCAAGGCAACTTTTCACGGTCCGGGACAACTTGTTATTTATCCGATTTTGAATTTGAATCGTTTTGGCATTTCGTCTCGCTTTTATGTTCACAAGCTGGAGCAAGTAGTGATTAACTGGCTTATGTTCAAGGGTCTTCCTGCTGAGCGGAACCCGGATTATCCGGGCGTATGGGTGCACGGAAAAAAAATCGCCTCAGTTGGAGTCAGAATTGAAAACAGAATCAGCAGACACGGAATTGCGCTAAACCTCTGGACTGATTTGAATTATTTTGATTTAATAGTTCCGTGCGGAATAAAAGATTGCCAGATTGTCTCTTATTTTCAGTTGACTGGAAAAAGAGTTAAGATGAAGGAAACTATTCAGGAATTGCTGAAGGAGTTTGAGATAGAGTTTGGGATGAGCTTGAATGAAAAGGATGATTATGCCAAGCGGGTAGAAGGAGGAACAAATGACGATCAAGGAATGGCTGACGCCAGAGTTGTTTGACATCAATGTTATTTTAGTAGCGTTGTTAATCAACTGGACATTGTTCAGCTTTGCGTCCAATTTTCTTGAAGACTTCAAAATTCCGGTTCGGATTCAAAATCTGAATTATATGGCGGTGCTGGTGATGTGTCTGGCGTATGGGATTCTGATCCTGCTGGGGCTTTCTGGCGTAATTCAGAATCGTCCCACTCTTTACCCGAACCGGTATGATTTTCTTTTAATGGGCAATGAACGCGCGTTCGGATGTATTCTAGGGGGCATCTTCATCGGCGGACCCCTAGGATGGTTTCTGGGCAACCGGGATAAACTGCGCTGGACCATGGCGGTTCTGGCAATTCTGTTAGAAGGGCTGATCGGCATCGGCACTCTGCTCTGGATTCTGGCTCAGGAGTGACCAGGGAGGAATCGGATAAATGGTGAGCCAAGAGACAAAGCTGGATTACAGGATTTTCCTCAGAAAAATCAGCTGGGCGATCTTAAGCACCAATCTTTTTGGAATGCCTCTGATCCTGATTTTTATAGGCGGAATTTTGAATCTGGAACTGAGCCAAATCGGAGACTCCTTTAAGCGCGACCCTTACTTTTTTATCATCGCGTTTGGCTCTATTGCGATTACCGCCAGCCTTTTCGTGGCGCTTCATTTTGTTCTGGTGCTTCGTAAATTAAAACCGATTTTTTCTTTCCTCAAGTCCTGCCAGGATGAAAAAGCTGAGTTGAAGGCTCAGATAGATCAAGCCATGCGAATCTCGCTTAAAACCCCTTCTTATACAATGTATCTTTCCATAATTCTCTATGTGATTGCCGTTGCTCTTCTGATCGTCTTTATTGTCACTATTTTCCGTCTGACCCCTGGTCAAATTTTTTCGCTCTTTTTCACCAGCCTAAGCGTTGGGGTCTTAATTTCCTTTTTCCAGTATTTCACTACCCGGCGCGTGCTCATATATTTGAATGACACGATTCTTCTGAGGTTTCCAGAGCTGGTGGAAGACGAAACCCTGAATAGCGGAAAAGAGCGCATCCGAAATAAGATGCTCCTTACTATCGTGACATTATGCGTTGCGCTGGTCATCCTTACAGGCTTGCAGGCTTACAACTATGCGCTAAGGTCATTCCAGTACGATAGTGGAAATGTCTATCTGGCGCGTCTGGAGATTCTCGGGGAATTCTATCAGACAGAATCCGAGCAGTATTTTCAATTGTTTGTCCGGAACCTTCAGATAAATAATGTGGACTACTTTGTCCTGACCAACTCCCGAGGCGAGGTGCTCAACGGAAGTGCGGACACTGGTCTGGACGCTATCTGGAGGAGTATCCTAGGGATATATCCCAGAACTGTTATCAAGAACCGTCCAATGGTTTTCCGTCTCAGCCCCAGGGGCATTTACAGCGCAGTGCTTTCGCATAGGCTTTATACAGTTATTCATAAAGTCATTGATAACGAGCATCATCTTTTCATTATCTCTCCGGAAAAGGACACGGAAAGGGCGCTCCGCTCTCTTTGGATTTTCAGTATTATTGCGGCTTTATTTGCATTGTTACTGGGCTTGCTCTATACCCGGTTTGCGATCTTTGATCTAGACCTGCCATTGCGCAACATCACCCAGGTGATCCAGCAGATAGCCAGAGGCAACCTTCAGGAGACGGTCCGGGTGGTTTCTCAAGACGAGATAGGCACAGTGGCGCTCAATATCGCAAAAATGCTTTCCAATCTCAGGTCTATGCTTGGAAAAATAGACTCGGCAAGCGCATCCATCAGCCAGACCAGCGAACAGCTTTCACTTCACTCTGAGCAGATAGAACAGGGAGCCTCTCTTCAGGCAAGCTCGGTGGAGGAGACCAGCGCCTCAATAGAGGAGATGAATCAATCCAACAAGCGGATAGTGGAGAGCATAGAAACCCTGGCGCGCTCTGCAGAGGAGAGTAGCGCGTCCATACTTGAGATGAGCGCTACTATAGATGAGGTTGCAAAGAATGTTGAGGTATTATCAGAGGCTGTTGAGGAAACCACAAGCTCGCTTCAGGAGATGAATGCTTCTCTTCAGGAGGTCGCGGCAAATGCGGAGCAGTTGAACGCCAGAAATGCAGAGGCAATGCGGTCATTAAAGGAGATGGAGAACGCTATCTACTCTGTTGGAGAAGGTGCGAGTCAGACCGCAAATTTAAGCGAGCAGGTTGCGGAGGATGCGGAGCAGGGCGCAAAAGCTGTTGAGATGACCATCAAGGGCATTGAGCGGATCAGGCGCTCAAGCGAGGATGCGGCGCTTGTTATTGACAGCTTGAGCGAGCGCGCTCAGGAGATCGGCAATATCCTGAATGTTATTGATGACATTACAGAGGAAACCAATCTGCTGGCTCTGAACGCGGCGATCATAGCCGCGCAGGCAGGTGAGCACGGCAAGGGATTTGCCGTGGTTGCGGATGAGATCCGGGACCTTGCGGAGCGGACCAGCGCAAGCACCAAGGAAATCGGGGATTTGATCAAGTCGGTCCAGGAGGGAGCGCAGAACGCGGTGGCGACTGTGTTCAAGAGTTCCAAGGATGTAGAGGAAGGGGTTCGCTTGAGCCAGGAAGCTGGAGCGGTGCTGGGTCAAATTTTAAAGAGGGCACGGCAGAGTATGGAGCGGACTAGAGAGATTGCCCAGGCGGTTTCCCGGCAGAGCGAGCATGCCAAGGAAGTGATGACCTTCTTTGATAACCTGAACGCTATGATCTCCCAGGTGGCGCAGGCGGTTCAGGAGCAGACCAAGGGCGGAGACCTTATTTTTAAGGCGAGCAAACGGATGGAGCAGGTGGCGCAACAGGTGAAACGCGCGACCAAGGAGCAGACCCTTGGCTCTAAACAAATCACTAGGGCAGTGGAGAATATCGCTCAGATAATTAACTATATCAATACTGCTCAGGGGGAGCAGTTGAAGAATAGCCAGACGGTCTTGGAGGCGGTTCGGCACATCCGGAAGGTTGCAGAGGAAAACTCAGACCTGGTCAAGGAAATGAAAAATTTAGTGGATGGATTGAGCTTCCTGGCTCGGGACCTTAATGATATGGTTCTACAATTCAAGATCGGGATTGGCAAGGACAAATCGGTAAAAGTGGAAGAGGTTTTCAAGCTTTAACCAGCGGGTCTCAGTCCAGAATTATAAGCTGATACCCGATCGGGACAACCGGCAACAGCGGAATGGCGGAAAGTCAGAGGAATATCTTAAATGAGTGGCGAAGATAGTATTGGTAATTTGTTTCTGGAGGGGGAAAAGATATCGCCCGGGCTGGCTGGAGATGAGAAAGATTGCTGAATGGAGCGCAAAAATGGCAATTACCAAAAGAGCGGATAAATCACTAAAGCAAGGCTTCTTTGAACATTTTGGCAAAAGCGAAAATAATTTGGCGCGGTTTGAGCCTTTTTCCAGAAAGCAAATCCACCACCAGTTTTTTTGCCGAGGAAGTTCTCTTTAGAAGATGCGAAAGAATTTTTTGTGTGCCTGGATGATAGAATATCGGACCCCAGAGGCTTGGTCCAGCAAGCTCCTTTTGGCACATTTCCCACCATCTCTTTTGATAAAGCTCTGGCTCACTTGCCAGGATGCTTTCTGCAAGTAATTTTGCGCTTTCCAGCCCATATCTGATTCCTCCTCCGCTCACTGATTGCGCAGAGCCAGAAGCGTCTCCAATTAAAGCCCAGTTCTCTCCCACCACCTTCTGATTTTTAAGCCCGGAAAAGCTGAGCGCAGGAATAAGATAGCTTTTAACTCCCTGGCTTTTTGAAAGCGGTTTATATTTTTGAAGCTCCGGCTCAGAATCAACAAATTTTTCCCATAAAGATAATAACTTCCTAGAAGACATTTGAAAATTTCTGCAACCAATTCCTAAGGAAAAGCTGTTTTTGCCCGGGAAAATCCAGGCATAACCAAAAAGCCCTGGAAAAAATTTATAAGTAAGCGGGAGACTGGTTCCTTCGGGAACCAAAAGAGAAAAAGTGAAAAGATAGTCAGATTTTTTCCAGGCTGGGCAGAATCTTCTCCTCGCCATACTGGAGACACCATCGGCTCCGATCAAAAAGTCAACATCCACGGATGCCTGGTTTTTTAGCAGGATTTCAAACCCGCGATTTTTTGGGAGAAAACCTATGACTTTTTGATTAAGGAAACGCACACCAGCGGAAATCGCCTGGTTGAGCTGAAATTCTCCAAGTATTTTTCTGGGTAATACATAAATCGGAGCAGAAAGGTCAAAGTAAAAGGTTTCATTGGTAGCGGTTATAATTTTGACGCGCTCATTTGGCTTTGCCAATTCTTTTATGGCCGCCAATTCCGGGAATTCTCTCAGAGCAATAGAATCTATCCCACCTGCACAGGGCTTGTCCCATGGGGCTTTATGGTCAAAGAGCAGAACCTCAAAGCCGGCTTTTGCCAGTCGCCAGGCGCAAAAAGCTCCTGCTGGTCCCGCGCCAATGATTCCTATTTTCTTTTGCCTCATCAAGGAGAATTATTCTCTAAAATCAGGTTAAATCAATCCCAAAACAAAATTTTTTTAAAAATTGCGCTCAAAGCTGAAAGAATCCGGGGCCGCAGAATGGTTTTCCAGGGGCGACCGGCGTCTGCCCTAGAAAGTTCGCTTATTTCCTGGAATCAGCTTTTCCCAGTTTTCCGTGTCCAGATTTTGAAAAGGATCAACCCGAGCAAAGGCAGGAACAGGAGCGCGCTTGTGCCTGCTCTGAGCCAATTTTGAGAATCAGCTAATTGTTCCGGATTGATTTTGCAGGAGATCAGTCCTGCCAGTCCTCCCCCATAAACCGCACCGCTTCTCACAGCGAATCCGAGCCATTCCTTTTGGCTTCTTAAGCCTGAATGCAGGTTTGTATAACCATCTGACGAGATGTTTGTCCCGTAATATGTTTTGAAAATCATTGAATAGCTGTCATTGTCAGCCTCAAAAACAGTTGGATTGAAAAATGAAGGCTTTTCCCCTCCAAGCACTCCTCCCAGAGCCCAGTCTACTCCTTCCATTAAATCATCGGATGTTATCAGGGGATTTATGTCATTTGCCAAGTCAAAATGTATGCCATCTATGCTTCTTGCTAATCCCACTTGAATCTCTGGCTTATAAAGACCGGTGTTATGGGTAAAGATATCAGAGCCCATTGCCGCGGATGACTTGGGCATCTGTATTCCATTAAGGAACATCATAAAGATTGGCTGATCATCTGCTTCGTTATACTTAATGAACACATCTGGTGAAAAACTGCCATAAAAGTTAAAGATGGGCGGGAATGAGATATCCTCGCCTCCAAGGGCACTTCCAAGCAAACCACCAACGATACTCATCAGGTTTCCAGCAATTTGCGCCTGACAAATGCCTCCAACATCAACCGCGGGCTGAAGCACTCTGTCCCAGTCCGAAGGATTCTGGGTGATTCTATCAACAGTGGATATTGCGACACCAATCCTGGGCGCAAGAATAACCCCTTGATTATCATCCAGCGATGCATAGAATCCCATATGCAAAGTGCCACTCTTGGTAAGCAGTTTTCTACCTAAGTCTACTGACTGTGTGTCAGATGACCATTTATACGACATATTGCCCCAGCGATTATCCAAGCCCGGTCTTTTACATTCGCCGAGAGAGCCCAGGGCGCCTTTGCTTGGGGGAGTGCTCTTCGGGGCTTTCAGCCAGCCCAGACCGGTATAATATAAGTAGAGTTTATCCCCGTCTTTCACGATCTCTGGCGTATCAACCTGATAAGCGTCAAAACCGGTCTTCTCGCCCGGAAGATAAAGCTGAGTGTCATTTCCCTGCGCAGTTGTGTTGGCGAATCCATTAGGACCCGCTAGAACGCACGCATAATCAGGAGCACCTGTTCCAAAGAAAATTTCAGCCCGATCATCCCCAATTCTGTAGCTGTTGCAGATTCCATCATCTCCCGCCTTAATTTTAGGAATCGGCTTTTCATTTTCCACTTCTTCAAAAAATAACTCATCCTTAAGAGCGGAGCTATCCAGCTTTCCGTCTGGACCTGGATTTATAATCCTTTTATACGGAGCCCCCTGGAACCTCGGAATCAATTGAGAATCCGATGGCGCAAAGCAACTCTGATTAACTCCATTTGTTCCTGTGGTCACCTGATACTCTTTAGTCTGCTCATTCCATTCCACACGGTCGTCGCCCATCACCCCCCGGTAAGCGTTCTGAACATAGACCATCTCTGAGCTTTCATAAAACTCATCCTGCTCCTCTATCGTCTCCAGCACATAGCAGGGGTCATTATATTTTTTATAATGAGCCAGAAGGTCATCTACTCCTTCATACCGCTTAACCTCCACCTTATCCCAGAGCTGATAAAGCTGGAAATAGCCGTTCTCAGCTGGGCAGAGCGCCCATTGATTATCAATTGGGCAAAGCCAGTCATCATATTGTCCATAAAGATCAAACCTATGCGGTTCAATATAAGGTCTCATCAGAAAAGCTGGATTAGGTGGCCAGCTATAACTAGTAATATCTCCTCCGGAATACCAGCTCAAGGAGCCATCTAAAACCCAGGCGCCATCCATGCTTTCATCTGAGCCAGGAGAAATCGGACAATCTCCAGTTGTACATACGAACAGCATCTGGTTAGAATCCCAGGCGATATTACCTACAAAAGTATCTCCCAGATCCGGCAAATCCCTCCTGTTAACACCATTGAAGCTTGCTCCCATTGTTGGAGAAAACTCCAGCACCGGTCCTCCCAGGATATGGTCAGGCAGTTTCCAGGAAGCGTAAAAATAATTCGGGGTATCAATCGTTCCGTTTGGTCCAGGACAAACACCGACCTGAGCGCCTTGATACCTGTAATAAACAATTAAAACATCCTTAAGCCTGGTGTTCGGGTCTCCAAAAAACCCCGGGTCAAAGCCAGCAGTAGCTATCGGGTCCAGCCAGTTATTACCGAGCATGGTGATCTCTCCGGTGTTATAGTTGATGTCGTAATCAACTCCCTGGGTAAGAATTTCGCTTGCACCAATCCCGGGCCAGCCGTATAAGCCAGAGCCATACTTATAAAAAGCGAGATAAAAGGAAACCACTATCTCACTGCCAGGGACTATATTATTATGTTTCAGCCGAACAGAATTGGAATACTTGAACCGGACATATTCCAATCCTCCTGCTGGTCTTATTTCGCACAATTCATCATCATTAACAGTAACCTGCTTAAGGGTTCTCAGGATTCTCTCGGTGCTGTCATTATCAAACCGACCATTCTTGCCCGGACATATTCCCGTTACCCCTCCCTGATGGCAAAAATAATCATCTCCTTTAAGAAATTGCTCCGCAGTCTGCAACTTGCTGTCTCCGCCGGTCTTGATGGCAACCGCATTTGACTCACCACCTAAGGCGCAAGCGTTAAACTGCTCTGCCATCATAAACGGATTGCAATTCTGCCTTCTCCAGTATTCAGGAGGATTTAGACCAATAGAATTAGTTGCCCACTGGTCATCCCCGAGAAGATAGGCGTTCTCATCTTTGGCGCCAGCCACTGAGTCTCCGCAATAAACATCCGGATTCCCAGGCGCCTCTGTTTTTAGCTCAAAATAATTATATGCAAAAGAGTTTATCTGATAGACCGGCTCCCCATAAGATACGCAAGCAGGCATATACCAGCTGTTGATGATGCCGTCGGGTCCAGAATTTATAACCGGAGTTCCATTATTGGATGATTGTTCATCAATCCCTGGGTAAGAGTCAAGAAATTCATCCTCACCAAATGTCGTGCAAATTGCATCCGGAAATCCTTTCCCTTTGGGAATAGCCTGAACATCGTCTCCCTCTGCCTTGGTGTCGCAAATACCATATCTTCCGCTTGAAACCACAGGCGCATCCGGGTCTCCGGGAACTCCATCAGCATACTGCCTGGGAAGAATAGACGGACGATTCTCATAGATATTGTTTAGACTCCATTCCAAGCCTTTGAGACCGTCCAGGCTAGTTAGCTGAAAGATACCTGCACCAGTGGATATAAACATCCAGAGCCGGTCTCCAATCTGAATAACGCTTGGCGCTTCATCTCCCATTGAAGGAATATTGGTTTTTACTCCGTGGAAAGATTCTCCGTCATCTATAGCAGATTTGTTATCCACTTCCCAGTACTGCATATTCCCGTCCTTGATCCCAAGTGCGTTCGGGTCATCTATATTGCCTCCTTCTGCAGGGCAAATTTCATAAATCCCCCAATCTCCCTCATCTCCGCTATCCGGAATACCATCACAATCCGGATATTTATCTTCAATTTTGGTGCTGGGATCATCAGGTTCAAAAGACGGACCGTTATCAAGTTTTGGATTTCCACTCCGCGAACGACGCATATCCGCGCGATAAATATACGCGGTTTCCTCAATAACAGGACTGGGACTGTTATGGTCAAAAATATACTCCACAGGTTGCGCAGGAGTGGCTTCCACAAAAACCATAAAGGGATAATTATACGCCTGCCAGATGCCCCTCTTGGAGTCCCAGTCCGTGATTAAGAGCCAGTAATCTTTATTCGGCTTTGCCATATATCCAATAAAAGGGTCCCTCATTCGGCTATAATCCAGACCAAAACGCGACCAAGCAACTGGTTTATCCACGCCCGGAACCGGCACACCGCCAGCCGCGGTTTCATAAAGAGTCAGCTTTATCACGCGCGCTCCCTGCATATGAAATTGGTCGCCCATCACTCGGAAGCGCAAAGGGATCAGCCGGTTGTATCCGAATTGGCTGATCGGAATCCGAATCCAATCCTCATCATAAGCTGGCAAGCCTTTTACCTCCATTACATCTTTGAAATAGCAATTCAATTTGCCGAGCGTGCTTAACTCCTGATTTAAATCAAGCGCAGGGGTGTCATTAAAGTCAGTCCAAGTGCCGTCAACCTTGGTGCATACCCCTAAATTCTGGCAATCGCAGGACAACGCTTCATTACCGGAATCATCAGAAATCAGATACGGAGAGTTGACATAGTAAAAGTGAAGATTGTTATTTACCACAATCGCATCCGGATGATCAGACGCTGGACGAATGTATCGTCCGCAAATGGAATTATCTGCGAAATCTTTATAAAAAATAGTTTGCTCCTTATCACGTACATAGGGAGAAAGGGAACATATGGGTAAGGTATTGCAACCATAACCATCTCCGCAAAGATGCTTAAAATTGTAAATCTTCTGCGCAATAGATTTGGTTAAGGCATAAGGCTCATACCGAAACTCGCTGATATGATAATGAATTAAAGAAATTTTCCCGTCTTGATCCTGTAAAGTCTTGAGCTTGCCCTGACCAACATGATAAATAATAAATTTGCCATAATCCGTCGCGGGTTTTGGCGGAAAGGGAGCGGTCATTGGCTCATCATTTGGAACAACTCCCCCGATAGTAAACCCGGAGCAGGATATACCAGCGGTTAACAAGATCAAGAGAGAAAATATCCAAATTCTTTTAATCCCGGATTTTATCATTTTATTATCCTCTCCCCTTTTCATTTAATTCCTCCTTATCCTTCTTATTATCAATGGAGCCAGCTAAACTGGAACCCGACTGCCCAGATTTGACCCTCGGTATGATACCAGTAAACATCTCCGGGACTACGCGGATTACCCCAGTAGTCATACTGGAGCTTGTAATCCTTCTCTTCCAGGTCCAGATATTGAATATCCATATCCACTGAAAATCTGTTATTCAACAAGGGCCTCTCCAGGCTGGTCTTGCCTTTCCGATCAAAGCTGAGACCAAGTCCGAACGAATAAATATCCGCATCACTATCAAACCTTGTGCCCCAGAGCTCCTCTGGATAGGGAGACTTCCATTGGAAATATCCGCCCCGAACAGCTAGCGTGGAATTCCTCTGCTTCAACGAAGCAGGAATACCCCCTATTCCCTGAAGATTTAAAAGATATTCCAGACCATAGCGATTTACAGTAGCATTTTTCATCGGAGCTGGAGGCCCATACCCAACGCTGATCGCGTTCGTTAATTTCGGGTCACTCCATTCAAGATAGTCTCCATAAAGCTCATCATACAAATCCCCGAAACCTAGCTTCTGCTGTGTCCATGCTAATGTCAATTTGCTATTGGGAATAGGAATGTGAACCCCTACTCCATATTGCTGAATTGGAGGAGTAGTGGCAATATCACTTAACATAATGCTTCTTATATCATCAACCATTCCTCCTCCCTTTATAACAATTGGGATACGGAGACGGGTCTTGGTGAGCGGGATGTCCATATAGCCCAGGCTGAGATATTTTACCGGACGAAAAGCTACTGCAATTGCATACTTGGTATCCTCGGTGGAAATCCCAAGAGCTACATTTGGATTAACATCTGTGGCTGGCGCCCCTACCTGGATGCCAAGAAGACCGCTGATCAGCTGACTTAAACTTAACTGAATCTCACTGGAGCGAATCCAGAGATTGGAAGCAGGAGCTATTCCAATTCCAAGAGTATCATGAAGACGGATCGCAACGCCATACCCCATAAGAAGGGGCAAAGTGCCAGTAGCATAGCTAGGCCAATCACCTCCAACGCTCGCAGGATACCCAACAAGAGCACCAACCCCAATCCGGTCTCGCAAAACCTTTTGAGTCAAACCCATAATCAAGCCAAAGGATTGCGGACCCTCATTAGTCTCATTAACCATAAGCTCCGAGCTTGGAAAAGCCTGAAACTGCAAACTCACAGAATCAGGACTCAATGCTATCGCCGCAGGATTATAAGCAATAGCGTCTATGCCATCTGCTATTCCAACCATTGCCCCTCCCATTGCTGTGCTACGCGCGCTGATCCCGAACATTCTCGTGTAACCATCATTTAAGCCCAGGCTTTGAGGATATAATCGGCTGGAAAAAAACAATAATAACGCCAGAGCCCAAACCCTTATAATTTTCCTCACCATATCTTCCTCCATTAGGTTAATTCCTTCACCCCAAAAATTTTTCCAAGCATATCTGCACAAAAAAAATTTGTCAAGCACATACACCTATTGCATAACTCCGTTATCTGCTATGGCAGAACCCGGAGCCTTTTCACCGAATGTTAGCACTGCAAATATATCAATCAACAGACGCTTCTTCCTCTTTCTCCTTTAACACAGCATGCGCCGCGGCAATCCTCGCAACAGGAACCCGATACGGAGAACAACTCACATAATTCAGACCAATCCTGTGGCAGAATTCAACTGAACTTGGCTCACCCCCGTGCTCCCCGCAAATGCCAATCTTCAACTTCGCGCGAGTCTGCCTGCCCTTCTCAACCGCTATTTTCATCAACTCCCCTACCCCTTCCTGGTCTATAGCTTCAAACGGGTCCCGCTGATAAATCTTCAAGCGAACATATTCAGGAAGAAAACTCCCGGAATCGTCCCGACTCATCCCAAGAGTGGTCTGAGTCAAATCATTGGTACCAAAGCTGAAAAACTCAGCAACCTCCGCTATTTGATCCGCTCTAACCGCGGCTCGCGGAATCTCTATCATAGTGCCTATTTTATAATCCAGCCGAACACCCTTTTCTTTCAATATATCATTAATTATTTTCTCAGAGCGCTCCCGAATCAAATCCAGCTCCTGCTTATGACCAACGATTGGAATCATTATCTCTGGAACCGGCTTTTTTCCAAACCGCTTTGCAACCTCGCACGCGGCTTCTATAATTGCCCTCACCTGAAGGTCATAAATCTCAGGATAGGTTATTCCCAAACGACAGCCACGATGACCAAGCATCGGATTAAATTCCTTAAGCTGTTCCACTCGCGCCTTGACCTTTGATGGAGGAACTCGCATCTTCTTTGCCAGAGCCTTAATCTCTTTTTCCTCGTGAGGAACAAACTCGTGAAGCGGAGGGTCAAGCAACCTTATCGTCACTGGCATCCCCGGCATCTCCTTGAAAATCTCCACAAAGTCCCCTCTCTGCATCGGCAAAATCTTCTCCAGAGCCTTCCATCTCTCATCGCTGTTCTCAGCCAAAATCATCTCCCGCATCGCATCAATCCTGTCCGGCTCAAAAAACATATGCTCTGTCCTGCAAAGTCCAATCCCCTCTGCTCCAAACTTCCTTCCTATCGCCGTATCCCGAGGCGTGTCCGCATTGCATCTCACTCCTAGCTTCCTTATCTCATCAGCCCAGCTTAAAATCGTGTCAAAATACCGATAGAGCAAAGATTCGCTCGGCTTCAGCTTGCCCTCAACAAGCACCTGAATCACCTCGCTAGGATAAGTCTTAAGCTGACCCTCAAGAACCTCGCCAGTAGTGCCATCTATGGAAATCCAGTCCCCCTGTTTTAGCTTCTTGCCAGAAACATGCATCAACTTCTTTTTATAGTCTATCTCCAGTGCAGAACATCCAACAACACACGGCTTGCCCATCCCTCTCGCAACCAGAGCCGCATGAGAAGTCATACCGCCACGCGCAGTCAAAATACCAACCGCAACCGCCATCCCGTGAATATCCTCCGGACTCGTCTCTGCCCTAACTAAAACCACAGGTCCCTTCTTAGCCTCCCTCGCTACATCCTCCGCAGTGAAAACTATCCTCCCACAAGCCGCTCCAGGTCCAGCATTCAAACCCTTTGCTAAAAGCCTTCCTTTCTCTATAGCCCTCTTCTTCTCCTCATTATCAAAAATCGGCGCAAGCAATTGTATCAGAGCCTCAGCATCTATTCTCCGAACAGCCTCCTGCTTGGAAATCAAACGCTCTCTTACCATATCTACAGCGATCCGAACAGCCGCCATCCCGGTTCGTTTAGCATTCCGAGTTTGCAGAATCCAGAGCCTCCCGCTCTGGATCGTGAACTCAATATCCTGGACATCCCTGAAATGCCTCTCCAGTAACCTGTAAATGTTTACCAACTGCTTGTAGCAATTAGGCATATATTCCTCAAGGCTAACCTCGCTAAGGGACTTCTTCGCATCTTTAGTAATTGGTAATGGCGTCCGAATCCCTGCTACAACATCCTCGCCCTGGGCATTCGGAAGCCATTCTCCAAAAAAGCGCTTTTCTCCAATCGCTGGGTCACGCGTGAAACAAACCCCAGTGGCTGAATCAGGTCCCATATTCCCAAATACCATTGCCTGAACATTACAAGCCGTGCCCCAGTCCTCCGGGATATTGTTCAGCCTCCGATATTCTATTGCTCTCTTCGTGTTCCAGCTCTCAAACACCGCCTTAATCCCTCCAAAAATCTGCTCCCACGGGTCAAGCGGGAATCTCATCCCTCTGCTCTCTATCATCTTTAAATAAAGCTCAACTACCTTTTCCAAATCCTTTGCATCAAGCTCCAAATCCTTCTCAACACCTTTTTCCTTCTTCACAGATTCAAGAATCTCCTCAAAAGGGTCTTTCTCTTTCTCATCCTTGGGCTTTATTCCCATAACAACATCACCATACATCTGAATAAAACGACGGAAACTATCCCACCCAAATCTCGCATTATCAGTCCGCTCTATCAGTCCCTTGAGAGTCTTGAAATTCAAGCCCAGATTTAAAATCGTATCCATCATCCCAGGCATACTCGCACGCGCTCCTGAACGCACACTCACAAGAAGAGGATTTGCCTCATACCCAAACCTCGCACCCATCACTCGCTCTATCCGGTGGATATTCTTTACAACATCATCCTCCAAACCAGCTGGCAGACGATGTTTGTTCTGAAAATAATAATTACAAACCTCAGTAGTGATCGTGAAACCCGCTGGAACAGGAATACCAAGATTGGTCATCTCAGCAAGGTTCGCTCCCTTGCCTCCAAGTAGATTCCGCATATCTGCCCTGCCTTCTGCCTTCCCGTCTCCAAAAAAGTAAATATACTTCCTCCGTTTTGCCATTGTATCCTCCTTAATTTTTTTTATCTGCTCCGCTTAAACGAGAAAAATCCGCAATTCTCCTGAATTCCTTTGCTATCTCATTTAAAAGAGAATGCCTGTTCACACGAATTTTTTTATCATCAACATTAACAAGAACAACATCAAAAAATTTATCTATCACAGGCTTCAAACTCCCAAGAGACCTCATCGCATCTTTCCATCTCTTCCCCTGAATCAACCCTTCCACATCCTCCTTAACCCCCTGAAACGCCCTCCAAAGAGCACGCTCCTCTTCATACTCAAATAAAGATGTATCCAGTTCCCCGGTCTCCTCTATAATCCTTGCAACTCGTCTGAACCCAATGAACAAATCATCAAATCCAGGCTCCATCCTCAGCTCGCTCAATGCCCGACAACGCTTCTCCGCGTTTACTATGCTCCCATCCCATGAACCAAGAACCGCATCTACAATATCATACTCAATTCCCATCTCTATCAGAATATTCCTCATACGAACATTGAAAAATTCCTGCAAATCCGAAAGAATCTTCCCACAATCCATTTTCCGCTTCAGTCCACCAAAAAGCTCCACGCTCCTCTTTAGCAATTTATCCAAGTCAAAATCCAGCCCAAACCTTAGAGCTGTATAAATCACTGCATTCGCCATTCTCCGAACACCATAAGGGTCTGCTGAACCAGTGGGCTGATTGCCACTGATAAAACCTGCCACAATTGAATCCAACTTGTCAACTATGCTCAATGCCTGTCCTGGCAAACTCTCAGGAAACCTCCCTTCCTCTATATCCTGAGCAGTCTTTGGAAGATAATGCTCACGAACCGCTTTCCACACAATCTCCGGCTCACCCTGCGCCCTGGCATATTCCCCTGCCATTATTCCTTCTAACTCCGGAAATTCTCCTACCATCTGCGTCAATAAGTCAGCCTTGCACAGCTTAACAGCCCTTATAGCATTCTTCTGAACCTCTTTATCATCAGCGCAAAGCTCAAAAAGCAATTCCTCAATCAGCTTCTCAAGACGCTCAACCTTATCCTTATATGTGCCAAGACCAGCCTGAAAAACCATCTGGTCCAATCGCTCCGCTCTCTTTATCAGAGGAACCTTCAAGTCCTCATTATAAAAAAACTCCGCATCAGAAAGCCTTGCCCCTAAAACCTTCTCATTGCCCTTTATCACAACACTTTCATCCGAAACCTTTGTATTCGCAACAAATAAAAATCTCTGCGCCAGACCATTGGACCCCTTTTCCTGAAGCGCAAAATACTTCTGATGCCTTGCCATAGCAACCACTAAAACATCAGCCGGAAGAAACAGAAACCTTTTGTCAAATTCCCCTGCCAGAACAACTGGATACTCAACCAGAAAATTAACCTCATCCAGTAAATCCGATGATATAACCCTTTTACACCCGAGCTCCTCTGACTTTTCATCAAGCTGTCTCTCTATCTCTTTTCTCCGCTCCTGTGGGTCAACAATCACAAATCTTCTCCGCAAAACATCCTGCCATTCAGAAAAATTCTTAACCTCAATCTCACCCGGACATAAAAATCTATGCCCGCGCGTTTTATTCCCAGACCTGACCCCGTCAATCTCAAAATCAATCACCTCGCCATTAAACAACGCAAGAATCCAGTGAATCGGTCTCGCAAACCTGACCTTTCCAGACCCCCATCTCATTGACTTGGGAAAACGAAGGCTCAAAATCAGTTCCGGCAAAGCCTCCCTTAAAATTTCCCTTGTCCCCCTCCCCTTTTGCTCAATTTTATAATAAAGCCTGAGACCCTTTTCTGAATCACGAACCTCTAACTCAGAAACATCCACTCCAACGCTCTTGGCAAAACCAAGCGCAGACTTTGTCGGATTACCATTCTCATCATAAGCCTGGCTCTTTGAAGGTCCCCACTTCTCAACAGTCTTTGACGCCTGCATCTCCGACACACCAGAAACCATAACCCCCAGTCTTCTCGGACTGCCCATTGTCCGGATACCATCAAAAGAAATCCGCTCAGATTCCAAAAGCCCCTTTGACCTCTCTTCAAGCTGAATAAGCACTTCTGGAACAAACCTCGCTGGTATCTCCTCGCATCCTATTTCTAAAAGAAACTCAGCCATTTCGCATTTTTCGCTTCTTATGCGCGAGCGACTTTAGTCGCGATTCCTTTCCTCCTTTCTCATTTCGCGTTCACCGTATTCCTCCAGCGCACGCTTCCTTTCAGCCTCATCCCTAATCAATGGAAATCTCTGCTCGTATCTCCGAAAAAGATATAACTCCGCACATCTCCTTGCCAGCTGTCTTACCCGCGCAATATATTTCACGCGCTCTGAAACACTGATCGCGGATCTTGCATCAAGAAGATTAAATAAATGTGAGCATTTCAAGCAATAATCATAAGCAGGAAATACTAAACCCTTATCTAAAAGCCTCAGGCTCTCCTTCTCGCAATCATCAAAATGCCTGAACAACATCTCTCTCTCTGATTCCTCAAAATTATACCTGCTCCATTCAAACTCCGCCCCGCGATAAAGCTCCCCGTATAAAACATCATCGTTGTATTTAAGCTCATACACGCTGTCAACCCCCTGAAGATATGTCCCTATTCGCTCAACACCATAGGTCAGCTCCGCACTAACAGGCGATAAATCAAATCCTCCGCATTGCTGAAAATATGTGAACTGGGTTATCTCCATTCCATCCAGCCAAACCTCCCAGCCCAAACCCCATGCACCAAGCGTCGGACTCTCCCAGTCATCCTCTACAAACCTTATGTCATGCTCCAGCGGATTTATTCCTAATGACTTGAGGCTTTCAAGATATAACTCCTGAACATCAAGCGGAGATGGCTTCAATATAACCTGATACTGAAAATAATGCTGAAGACGATTCGGGTTCTCTCCATATCTTCCATCTGTTGGCCTACGACTCGCCTGAACATATGCACACCTCCAAGGCTCAGGTCCAAGACACCTCAGAAATGTGGACGGATGAAAAGTCCCTGCACCTACCTCCACATCATAAGATTGATCTAGCAAGCATCCCTGCTCAGACCAAAACCGCTCCAGCCTTAAAATTAACTCCTGTAAATTCATCTCTTCTCTCTTGCCGCTTCCCCTGGCGCGAACACCCCTGTCCGCACAAAAATAAATTAAACATAGATTATATAAATTTTTCCCCTGTTTGTCAATAAAATTCTTATAAATAATTGATTTCATTAGCTTTTATAAAACATCAAACCCCGCAAAAAATCTCCCTTTTTCAAATACTCAATTCCACTTGTCGCGCCAAAGCGAAAACTCAAGTTATGGACACGCGTGTCCTTTAAAAAGAAGGACAATGGAGCCACGCTTAACACTTTTCAAAAAATCAGTCTCTATTAACATCCCAACCTATTGTGATAATAGAATAAAAAAATCTGTTCGCTTAAGCCGAACAAGCAGGGTCGCCAAGGCACGCAGTCCCTTATAGATACTAAATTCTCCCACACAAGGTTGTTAAGACCTTCGGCCTTGCGAATTAAGTCGCACGCACAAAATTGTTCGCGGGTAGGAGTGCCTGCTGTGAAGATTGATTTAAATCTCTGTGAGATTATCTTAAAGAAGAGGAAAATGGGAGAAGATAAAATTATCATCCGAGGAGCGCGTCAGCATAATCTCAAAAACATAGAGCTTGAGATTCCGCGTAATAAGCTGGTTGTGATCACTGGACTTTCTGGTTCAGGCAAATCCTCGCTTGCGTTTGACACGATCTATGCGGAGGGTCAGAGAAGGTATGTGGAATCGCTCTCTGCTTATGCGCGCCAATTTCTGGAGCTGATGAGCAAGCCGGATGTTGACAGCATTGAGGGATTAAGCCCAGCGATCAGCATTGAGCAAAAAACTGCGAGCAAAAATCCGCGTTCAACAGTTGGCACTGTGACCGAGATTTACGATTACCTGAGATTGCTTTTTGCCCGGGTTGGACATCCCTTCTGCTACATTTGCGGAAAAGAGATCAAGTCCCAGAGCATTCAGCAAATAGTTGACCAGGTTCTCTCACTTTCTCCAAAAACCAGGTTTGCTGTGCTTGCGCCTCTGGTGCGTGGCAGAAAAGGGGAATACAGAAAAGAGTTAGACCAGATGCGCAGGTCTGGTTTTGTGCGCGCAAAGATAGACGGAAAGGTTTATGAGCTTTCTGAAGAGATAAATCTGGACAGGAATAAGAAGCATAACATTGACATCTATGTTGACAGGCTGGTGATGGAGCCGGATAAGATACGCACCAGGCTTGCGGATTCTATTGAGACTGCGCTCAGGGTTGCGGATGGAATTGTCAAAATAGAATTAGTTGACGGTGGAGAAACCCTGACCTTTAGCGAAAAATTCGCGTGCCCGGATTGCGGAGTAAGCTATCCGGAAATATCTCCAAGGCTTTTTTCCTTCAATAACCCCTATGGAGCGTGTCCGGAATGCGATGGACTCGGAACAAAAATGTATTTTGACCCGGAGCTAATTGTGCCCAATCCTGATTTATCAATTCGGGCAGGAGCAATTGTGCCATGGGCAAAACGCGTATCCTCTGCGCTTTTTTATGAGATGCTCCGCTCTTTATCAAGGCATTATCAGTTTGACCTTAATACACCATGGAAAAAACTTCCACAAAAAGTAAAGGATTTAATCCTGTATGGCTCCGGGAATGAGGAGATAGAATTTTCTCTTCAGCTGGAAGACCGTGTCTGGAAGGACAAAAGGGTTTTTGAAGGCTTGATTCCAAATCTTGATAGACGGTTCCAAGAGACAGATTCAGAGGCGATTCGGGAAGAGTTGCAGAGATATATGAACATCCGTGCGTGTCCAAAATGTAATGGCGCACGCTTAAAGATAGAGGCGCTCCATATCAAGATCGCTGATAAAAATATCGCTCAAATTTCAGGGATGAGTGTTAAGCAGGCAAAACAATTTTTTGAGAATCTCAGCTTGAGCGCGAAGGAATTTGAGATAGCGCGAAGGATTTTGAAGGAGATCAGGGAACGGCTTCAATTTTTAAGCAATGTTGGTCTTGACTATCTCACTCTTGACAGGAACTCAGGCACGCTTGCTGGTGGAGAGAGCCAGAGGATACGGCTTGCGACTCAGATTGGCTCCAGGCTTGTTGGTGTGCTTTATATCCTGGATGAGCCGAGCATCGGTCTTCATCCGCGAGACAATCGGAAATTGCTGGACACATTGATCGCGCTTCGGGACCTGGGAAACAGCGTGATTGTGGTTGAGCATGATGCAGAGACCATCAGAAGCGCGGACTGGATTATTGACTTAGGACCCGGTGCTGGGGTTAATGGAGGAAAAGTAGTTGCGCAGGGCACGCCTGAGCAAATTATGAAACATCCGGAATCTTTAACTGGCGCTTATCTTTCTGGCAGAATGGAGATCGCTATTCCTTCCAGTCGCAAGGAGCCGGATGGAAGATGGCTCACTCTGAAAGGATGTCAGGCGAATAATCTCAAGAACATTGATGTCAGCTTTCCGATTGGGCTGTTTGTTTGCGTAACAGGCGTGAGCGGTTCTGGAAAAAGCACGCTCGTGATTGACACGCTTTACCGGGTTCTGGCGCAAAAACTTTATTTCAGCAGAGAGCCTGCTGGGAAAATTAAAGCCATTAGTGGTCTCTCGCATATTGATCGTGTGATTGACATAGACCAGTCACCTATTGGCAGGACCCCTAGAAGCAATCCTGCAACATATACCGGGCTATTTGCGCATATTCGCGAGGTTTTTGCGCAGGTGCCAGAAGCAAGAAGCCGGGGATATAAAGTTGGCAGATTCAGCTTCAATGTCAAAGGCGGAAGATGCGAGGCGTGCGAGGGAGATGGATTGATCAAGGTGGAGATGCATTTCTTGCCTGATGTCTATGTGGTTTGCGATGTGTGTGGTGGAAAAAGATATAACCGCGAAACGCTTGAGATTAAATATAAGGGAAAAAATATCTCTGAGGTTTTAGAGATGACAGTTGATGAGGCTTATGAGTTTTTCTACAACATACCTCAGGCAAAAGCAAAGCTTGAGACCCTCAAGGATGTTGGACTGGGCTATATCCAGCTCGGTCAATCCGCAACTACGCTTTCCGGAGGAGAGGCGCAGAGGATCAAGCTGAGCAGGGAGCTTTCTAAACGAGCCACTGGCAGAACCCTTTATATCCTTGATGAGCCAACCACTGGGCTTCATTCCGCGGATGTTCAAAAACTGCTGGATGTGCTGATAGCCCTGAGAGACCAGGGAAACACTATTATCGTGATTGAGCATAACCTAGAGGTGATCAAAACCGCTGACTGGATCATTGACTTAGGACCAGAGGGAGGGGATGATGGCGGACGCATCATTGCCCAGGGCTCGCCTGAAGCCATTGCCGAGGTCAAGGAATCCTACACCGGACAGTTTTTGCGGAAAATCATTTTTGACAAGAAACCCGCGCGAATGACGGGTTGAGCTTTTAATGCAAATTGTCTGATAAAGCCCTTGTCGCTATAATTAAGATAAATGCTTTCCAGAATTTTTAAAAACATAAGCTTTATTTTTCAAGCTGACAGGGGGCTGTGGGAAAAAATCAGGCTTTTGCTCTGGTATTTATACCTTACTGCAAAATATCTTTTTATTTACCGCGTTTTGTATCCGGTGCGAAAAATTCCGATTCAACACGAAAGGTTATTCAACTATAAGATACGATTTTTTGACTACTGGAGATTTTATTATCTGTTTGAGCATGTTTTCATCCAGAACGAGTATTATTTCCAGGCGGAGAATTCCCAGCCCAGGATTCTTGATTGTGGGTCTAATATCGGCTTGTCTATTTTATATTTTAAACAACTTTATCCCGGAGCACAGGTTCTTGGTTTTGAGCCAGACCCAGCGACTTTTGAAATTCTTCAGAAAAATATACAGGAGAACCGCCTGGAAAAAGTAGAACTATTTAATCTCGCTCTGTTCCGCGAGGAGGGAGAAATGGATTTGTTCGTCGGCTCGGAACCAGGCTCTCTTGTAATGAGTATCATTCCCGCAAGACAGCCGGGAACTAAAGTGAAGGTTAAAACCGTTCCGCTTTCCCGGTTTCTGGATCAAGTTGCGGACCTGGTTAAAATTGATATAGAGGGAGCGGAATTGGATGTGCTGAAAGAGCTGGAAGAAAAAGGTAAACTAAAGATGATCAACTCCCTAATCATTGAATATCATCATTATGTTCAGCCGGGTATTTCAGGCTTAAGGCAGATTTTAAGCCTGCTGGAAAACGCGGGATTTTTCTATCAAATTTATTCACCAGAAGCGTTTGTATTTTCTGGTCAGGAGCAATTTCAAGATATTTTAATTTACGCTCGCAAAAAGAGCCATTGAAGAGTTCTGGATAGCAATATGAAACTTAAAGAGAAATTTCTTGGAGCCATTCTTGGATGCGCTGTAGGAGATGCGCTTGGAGCGCCGTTTGAGTTTGTCAAAGGCTCGGTGCTCAAGCGGGAGGAGAATTTACTCGGAGGGTATCGGAAGATGCAACGATATCCGCTTGGGCAATATACAGATGATACGCAAATGACGCTTGCGCTTGCAGAAACTTATATTGCCAACCGCGGTTTTAAGGGCGCGGACTTTGCCAGAAGAATAGCTGAGCTATGGGCAAAAGGACAGATTATAGGACCAGGACTCTCCTGCACAGAGGCGGTTGCGAATCTTCAAAGAGGAAAGAAATGGCAGGATTCAGGCTCAGCAGTAGGAAAAGCTGGTAATGGAACCGCAATGAGAGCAAGCCCGGTTGGACTATGGAATTATGATAATCTTGAGCAGTTGAAAAAGGATTCTGTGTTTCAGAGCCAGATAACTCATAAGGACTCTCGCGCCAAAGCAGGCGCAGTCGCAGTGGCGTTTATTATTGCCCATAATCTCAATAACGAGAAAATAGATGCGGAAAAGCTTTGCGCAGATGTAAGCGAGTTTATCAGGGACATTGACTCGGGGTTTGCGAGCTATCTATCCCGGATTCCGGAATGGCTCACTCAAGATGAGCAGTTCGCAATAATGCAAATCTCCTGTGCAGGCTGGATTCATCCCCCTCAATGGCTTGACCAGATAACGCCTTTTGTCATCCCAACCGTGCTTATTGCTATTTACAATTTCTTGCGCTCTCCGGAAGATTTCTCCTTGACCGTCAAGCGCACTCTGGAGGCTGGTGGAGATGTTGACACAACCGCGGCAATTGCTGGCGCAATCAGTGGCTCTTTTAACGGCGCCTCTGCTATTCCCTCAAAATTGCTTCAAGACCTTTATCAACACGACATTATTGAAAACACCGCGCTAAGGCTTTTTCAGGCAAAGCATACCTGAGCCTGATAATTTCCTCAGAAAATGTTCATTTTATTGCGCCTGTTTCATAAATAAACTAAAATCAGATAATAAATGGCTGGAACAAAATTGAGAGTTGGGCTTGATGCCAGGGTAGCAACGCTGGACCTCCGGGGTTTTGGAAGATATTCAAGAAGTCTGATTAAAGAGCTGATCGCTCTGCCAACAGATATTGAATGGTTTCTATACACTCACGACCCAGCTCTCAATCAAATTTTTCCAGAATCTCACAAGGTCCTCATCCGTGTTCTTCCCTCTTTCCTTGGAGTCCGCTCCCATTTAACGCTCTGGAAAGTAGCTAAAAAAGACCAAATCCAGTTGATGTATTTCTTTGCCAATAATTTCTGGTTCATACCATCCTGTCCCACCTTAATCACTATTCACGATACTGAGCCGTTTGAAAAACCAGAGCTATATTGCCATAACATCTTTGAAAAAATCCTCTGGCACTACCGCAAAAATAGAATCACTAAAGTGGGAACGCATTTTATTACTGATTCTCAAGCATCACGCACAGACGCCATTTCTATTTTGAAGACTGCGCCAGAAAAAATCACTGCTATCTATTGTGGAGTTGACCATTCTCTGTTCCAGGCTAAACCCGGTCCGGATGACAAGGAAATCCGCGATAAATACATTGGCTCGGAAAAGCCTTACCTGTTTTTTGTTGGCGCGCACGATTATCGGAAGAATCTGCCAACTTTGATTCGCGCATTTGACAAGCTTAAAAAGGACAATCAAATTCCGCATCTTTTAGTCCTGGCTGGAACCTCTGGAGCAGACCCAAAATTCTATCCTCCACTTAAAGGCATTGCTAAGGTCGCTCCCGATGATATTATTTTCCCTGACTATGTCTCGGACCAGTACCTTCCAGCTTTATACCGCGGAGCCGATGCGTTTATATTCCCTTCTCTAAAGGAAGGATTTGGTCTGCCTGTGTTAGAGGCAATGGCTTGTGGGACACCGGTTGTGACCTCGCAACGCTCCAGCCTGCCAGAAGTTGCTGGAGATGCCTGCTTATTAGTGAATCCTGAAAACGAGTCTGAACTGGCAAACGCCATTTTACAAATTCTTAAAGACCCCTCTCTCGCGCAAAGCCTCAGGCAAAAAGGACTTAAACAGGCGCAAAAATTTAAATGGGAGAACACCGCGAAGGAAGTGTTAAAAATAATTCAGAACCTTTTTCCTAGTTAATAAAATAGATTCTTAAAAAATTCAGCTCATAACTTGAATTATTGCCCGCAGGCTTAACTCTCAGCTCCAGCTTTCCGTCTGACCATTTACTCTTATCATCCAGCCAGTAAAGGTCCAATCCTTCAAAGCTGGTCAGGTCTCTGGACAACGAAAGTTTTTCATCTTTCAAAAAAATCTCATAAGCGCCCTTTCCGCTAATAAAAAGCTGAAGCTGATTTGCCTCTGTGGGAACCGGAATTTCGTATCTGGCAAATCCACCGGGCAGTATCTTCAGAAAGGCGTTGGTGGTAAGAATGCTGAGCGGAACTGAGCCGATCTTTACGGTTTTGCTTCTTTCCACAAGAAAGTCTTCAGTCTCTCCTGCGTTCACAAAAATGAATTGTGGCTCAAATTTTTTCGCCTTTATCCAGGTTATGGGCGCAAGATAAACACCGTCATAGAACCATCCGGCGTGGCTAAGATACCATTTGCCATCAAAATTCAAAATCTCCGCACAATGAGCAATAAAACTTGTGACCTCGTTCCTCTCATCAAACCGATAAGGATTGTCTGAAACAAAAACGCGTGTCAAACGATAATGATAAAAAGGGGTGCACACTGCAAGATAAAATTTTCCATTATGCTCAAAAACATAGGGCGATTCAGTATGACCGGAATTAATTAGCAGTGGCTTGTCTGAAAGCACGAGCGCAAATTCCGGCTCAGACCAGTGAATTAAATCCTTGCTCCTGCGAATGGCTACAGTGGACCGATAGTCCTTACGCGAATAAGTCTTGCAATAATACATCAGGTATTCCTGACCAAATTTAATAACCATCGGGTCTCGTGCATCAAAAAAATCCCGGAACATCGGGTTAGACAAAGAGCGTTCCCACTTGAACAAATCCTTACTGGTCGCAAGGTTAATCATAGAATCCCAGGGCTTTCCGCCTCCAGCGTAAAACATATAATATGTCCCATCCTTCTCAATAATATGCGGTGCCCATAGATGGGTCTCGCCAAGATTTTTATCCACATCCAGAACCCGTGGATGCTTCTGCCAGGGAATCTGAAAAAGCTCATCAGCGCTTGCGTGCGCAAAAGTATGCTCAGACCAGGACGGAGGAATCAATGCCTTTTCATGAGTAATGCCAAAAACATGATACCTGCCGTCTGGTCCCTTGATAATGCAATGGTCATTGATATACCAGGGCTTTTTCTCTCCAGCGCTCTGGTCAAAAATATGAATACTTTTTCCCATAACCGGAATCTCAAAAACATCCTCTGCAAATACCCTGATGCTGAAAACAAGCCCTAGAACCAGCGCGAAAATTATTCTCTTCATTTTTCATCCTTTCCAGATTCTATCGCTGGCTTAACACCCATAAACCTGACCCATCCCCAGATAAAGCTCCCCATACTAAGAAAAACCGAAGGATAAAAAAACGGATATGCCTTGATAAAAATCCTCCAGGGCACAGAGAAATTGTATGAGGTCCTTTTTCCAAAATAAAGCCTTCTAAGAAAAATGTGATTATACACCGCTTGATGAAACAGCAAGGTTATAAGCCCCGGCACTGGCAAGTCCAAAACAAAAAACCCAAGCGCAATCATAAATGTCAAGCAAAAAGTTAATTCACTCTTGTCCGGAAAACCAAACTCCAGCTGGCGCCAGTATTGAGGATGCTTTCTGTAAATTAGCCAGTCATATCCTCTCCGAATCGGATAAAACCAGAACAAACGCCAGAGGTCTACCTTCCGAACCGGATGGTCCACTACAGCTTTAGGCTCAAATAAAATTTTCCCACCTCGCTCCAGAATGCTGAACGCCAGGTCAGAATCCTCACGCCAGGGATGAATGAATCGCTCGTCAAAGCCTCCTGCCCGCTCAATCCACTCTTTTCGGTAAGCAATGTTACAGGTTAAATATACCCCGCCTTTCAGATTATATAAAAAATGAGAAAAAGGGGTCAGGTCCTCAATATTACTGCTGATCGTCTTACCTTCAACTCCAGCAAGCCCCGGGTCTTGCATCAGCGGATTTATCAAAGCAGAAAACCATCCTGGCTGTGGCAAAACATCCGAGTCCAGAAAAATCACTAAATCAGATTGCGCGCTCTTCCATCCAAAATTTCGCGCAACCGCAGGTCCTTTTGGCTTCTGCCGAATAACCCGCAAATTCAATTTACCGCTGAATTCATCAGCCAGAAAAATCAACGGCTTCTCAGAGCCGTCATCTACTAAAATCACCTCCACATTTTGACCAGCTAACTCTAAAGCCAGAATCTCAAATAACCTCTGCAAACTATGCTCCATACCCCTGCTCGGAATGATAATGCTGGCAACTGGCTTCTGATTCATTGCTTTTCCCGCTCCGATAATACCTTTTCCAAACGCGCCAGCAGTGACCTCCCAATCGGTCCCGGAGCAAAGCGTTCTTTATACAGGTTCCATCCAGCCTCTGCGATCCCCCTTCGCTTCTCCGGATTATTTTTCAAAAACAAAATAGCATCCGCAAGAGCTCTCGCATCCTCAGCAGGAACCGTGAGAAAATCCCGACCCGCAACTCCAATCTCTTTTGAGCCTTTACTCTCACGCGTGATCAAAGCTATTCGCATTGCTAATGTCTGAAAACCCTTGTTCGGGAAAACTCTTTCTCCAAAACCGGTCTTGCCAAAAATACCCAGACAAACACCTGCCTTCGCCATCCGAGAAGGCATCTCTGAAATAGGCAATGTGTCCACAAAGGTTATATTCTCAGGCTTTAGCTCTTCCATCTTCGCAATTACATCCTTAAAAGAAGCGCTCGCGCGTTTCCCGATCATCTCAAACCTTATATCAGGCTCATTCCTCAAAAGATGAGCCGCCTCTATAATCGCTGGCGCGCCCTGAAGCCGATGATAAAATCCATTATAATGAACGATAAAAGTTTTTTCCTTTGACTCTGGCATCGGATAGAATAGCTCATCATCAGCGCCAATATAAACCGTCTCAAATTTATCACGCGGAACCCTGTAAATGTCAGCAATATAATCAGCGTGTGCATTCGTATCAGCCAGCACCAGGTCTGCGTTCTTAACCGTAAATCCCTCCAGCATCCTAGTCAGCCTGGCTTTGGCAGACCCCCTGGAAACCTCCATTTCATCGTTCACAAGCGCGTCCCAGCGCGAATAAAAAGCGTCATAAACCAAAACCGCGCCAAGCGCCCTCGCAATGACAAACGCAGAAGGAAAACTCTCTAAATCGCACTCTGGCACAATAATGACATCCGGAGTTCTTTTCAGCAGAGCCTTTAAGAAAAGCCTGGGCATTCGCAAGAGCTTTTGCGCAGGAACATTTAACTCAATTACCTCTGCACCGGCTATTCTTAAGCCCTTCCGAATAACACTATTCCTCGGATACCACTCCGGATATGAACCAAAATACCAAATCCTCATCCAGCTTATTCTAAGCAAGCTAAGTGCTAAGGTCAATTATTCTTATAACCGCCCTTCAGATAATCAACATACAATCACCATAGCTCAAAAACCTGTATCCATTCGTAAGCGCATACCCATAAGCTTTCTTGATTAAATCCAGTCCGACAAACGCGGATACAAGCATCAATAGCGTTGACCTTGGAAGATGAAAATTGGTCAATAAAGCATCAATCGCCTTGAATTTATAACCAGGATATATGAATAAATCCGTCTCGCCCTCCCCTGCTCTTATCTCCCCGCTCTCATTACTCACAACCTCCAGGGTTCTCACTACAGTAGTCCCAACCGCAACAACCCTGCCCCCTCTTCTTCTTGCCTCATTTATCCTTTGCGCTGAATCAGCCGGAACATAATACCGCTCCTTATACATTCTGTGGTCTTCAATTCTCTCAACACGCACCGGCGAAAAAGTCCCATATCCAACCTCTAAAGTTATTTCCGCGATCTCAATCCCTTTCTCCTTCAAATCCTCAAGCACTCTCTGCGTAAAATGCAAACCCGCAGTAGGCGCCGCAACCGCTCCAGGCTCTTTTGCAAAAATCGTCTGATACCGATTCCTGTCCTCTGCATATTCCTCAGCAGAAAAACGCTTGATGTATGGTGGCAGTGGCGCAACCCCCAGCTTCTCCAGAACATCCAGACAATCCCGATTAAAACTCAGCTCCCATAATCCGCCACTCCATTTAGCCTCAGGTGAAAGGTCAAGCTCCTTTATAAAACTCAAAAAAGCTCCCTCTCCTAGCTCAACCCTTTCCCCAGGCTTTGGCTTCTTGCCCTTGACCAATCCCTGCCACACTCCCTCCTGGCTCTTGCCTATAAGTGTTATCTCTATCCTCGCTCCAGTGTTTCTCCTAGCCAGAATCCGCGCTGGAATAACACGGGAATTATTCACCACAAGAATATCTCCACACCGCAAAATCCGGGAAATCTCCCGGAATTTTTTGTCCGTAAGTTTACCGGTTTTTCTCTCTACCAGTAATAGTCTGGACTGGTCTCTATTTTTTAAAGGACGCTGAGCAATCGCGGATTTCGGCAGATGATAGTCAAACTCAGAAACCAGCATCTGAAATTATTGCTCTGAAGGCAGTTCTGCGCAGACCCGATTCCTGCCCTGAGCCTTGCCATAATACATAGCTTTATCAGCTAAGTCCAGTAATTCAAACGCATCCTGACAATCCTCTGGATAAGCGCTGATGCCAATCGTGATGGTCACCCTGCCAGGTCCCAGCTTGCCCTCACCTAAATGAAAATCTGTCTTCTCAATAGCCTTGCGTAATTTCTCTCCAACCCGCTTCGCACTCGTCTTATTCGTCTCTGGAAGAAGCGCAAGAAATTCCTCTCCACCATATCGCGCAATAACATCAACCTTGCGAAGATTATTCTCTAAAGACATTGCAAGTTTCCTCAAAACCTCGTCCCCGCGAAGATGGCCAAAGGTGTCATTGTAATTCTTGAAATGGTCTATATCTATCATCAAAAGCGATAGCTTGCGATTGTATCTTTTCGCACGCTCAACCTCCTTTTCCAACCGCTCAAAAAAATACCTGCGATTATACAGCTTTGTAAGCTCATCCCGGTTAGTCAGCTCTTTGGTCATCTGAAAAGTCAGCGCATTGTCCAGCGAGATGCTAACCTGCTCAGCCGCGGCTTGAAATAGCTTCAAGTCCCGCTCCGAAAAGCTCCCTGGTTCTGGATTATGAAAATTGAGCACGCCCAGAACCCTACCGTCCTTTGACAGAAGCGGAACTCCAAGATAAGAGCCTTGGCGCCTGCCACTCCCAGGATAATATATGTACTCATTACAACTCGCCATATCCGCAACTACAACCGGCCTGCCCAGCGCCGCAACCTTTCCGCTCAAACCCTCTCCAGGCTTAACACGCGCCTTAGTTATGACCTCATCACTCAACCCCCGGCTCGCACGAATCTCAAGAAAACCGCTCTCCTCATTCAAAAGCATTATGGAATACTCGTCCAGATGCAAAACATCCTGGATAAGATTCATTGCCCGCTCAAATAATTCATTCAGATTAAGCGTCAAGCTCAACTGACGAGTCAATTGATAAAGTATATAAAGCTCTATCATCCGCTCATTCAGCTTCCGATTCGCATCCTCCAGCCGAAAAATCTCCTCGGTCAAACGCTTGTTTTCCCTCTTCAGTCTATCCCGCTCATCCATTTTTGAATCCTAATATGCTTTCTTCAAATCAGTCCCAGCAAAATAGTATCCCAGAATCTCCCGATAGCTCTTCCCTGACTCTGCCATTCCCTTAGCTCCCCACTGGCAAAGCCCCACACCATGACCGGACCCAGACCCGAAAACAATAAACCCGTTCTCTGCCTTTTCAATCTTGAAAAGCGTTGACCGAATAACATCCCTTCCAAGTCTTACCCGAAAGTCGTTTCCGCTAATCCCGGTTTTGTATCCAGAGGAAAATGTCAACTCCAGCCTGAGCACTCTTTGTCCAGGACTCAATTCCATAACCCGAACCTCTTTAACAGCCTCACCTTCATAGCCCAGCCTTGTCGCAAGCTCCTCTGCGCTCAAAGCGCCCTTCTCAGGATACCTCCAGAAATAATAAGGACACTCCTGACAATAGTCGCATTTTACAGAACCAAGATATGGCTTCCCACTTCCGCCCCAGACATACTCAACAGGCTCGGTAAACCCTCCGCAACAGGAATGATAATAAACCTCAGCAAGAGCGCCACGATAAAACAAAACCTCTCCACGAGTATCATTCACTGCCTTCCATACTATCTCATCCTCACCTTCCATCCCTGAATAAACCTGGTCTTCTACTGTTGCAAACACATCGTAATGCTCATTCCTCGGAGCTTTTATTTTCCCAAGCGCATAAGTCCGCGCCAGAACCGTCTGAGCCTTCAACGCCTCCATTGGCCATTTACTGGACATCTCGTTCTTAACTACTCCAGCAAGATAGTCCTCCAGATCAAGAAAATTGATGACTAAAAATCTGCCCTCAAACTTCTCAATCTGTATCCCTCCACGATAGCTCTTGCCATTTACAGAAATCGGTCCATCTCCTGTAATCCTGGCTGATGTTCCCAGCTTTTTCCCCTGCGCCATCAGATTGCCATCAATATCTTCTATCTGAACCATGCCACTCAAATTCAAGGTCTTGAGCTTGGAATGAATCTGCAAACCACGGGACTCTAACATCACCGGAGATTTCATCTCCCAAAGCAAAACCCTTATCTCACGCTCTGACCTCTTGTGCGCGGAAATCAGCAAAAATAAAAACAGAAACAGCAAAATCTCTCTATAAATCTTCCGCTTAAACATTGCCCAAAATTTTAGAGACAAAATCAGATTAAGTCAAACCACTATTCCAAAAACTAATTCAGATGTGACAAAATTCAAATGTATTCTGAACCTGCAAAGCCAGACAAGAACTTAAAACACAAGGGTCGCAGTCCCTTACCTAAGGGTCGTAGACCCTTAACCCGCTTTTTAAAAAGAAAGGCACTGGTGCCCTGATGCCCCGGATTCGGTACAGGTGAAAACCTGCCAAAGACCAATTCTATCAATGCCGGGGGCTGGTAATTAGCAGGTTTGCATTTGTAAAATGCTTCTGCTGTTCCGCTGACTCCACTGTTGAAGCCCAAGACCGGAAGCGTTGTCCTCCATCAAGCTTGCGCCCGAACCGCATGATGTTTTGCTGTGAACCGATCCTGAATCTAATGGTCCTTGAGGCTTGAAAACCGGTTCAGAAACAAGGAAGGTTGAGCCGAAACGCGGTGCAGACGATTAGCCTGCCTGGCGTTAAGTCTCATCCTTCCAAGCATTCAGAACCGGTCAAGGGCTGTGCCCTTACCTTGGCTCTATCTTGCGCCGTTGTCTCTGTGAGCTTCTCGCGCCGAGGTCCCAATAACGCAAACCCAATGAGTCGCTCCTGACTTAAGTCAAAAGCGAACAATGATGTCAAAAGAACCACTGGATAATATACGATTGAAAAAGCATTTTTCAAGGGTTTTGTTCGGTATAGCCGAACAGTTTTTTTTGTTTTAATATCAATAATTTAAACTATAAATTGAAAATCGGGTCAAGGGTCTCTGACCCTTGGGTCAAGGGGCACGCCCCTTGTAAAAATCGGGTCAAGGGTGAAAACCCTTGGGTTAAGGGGCTCAGCCCCTTAGGTCAAGGGACAAGCCCCTTGCGCCGCAGAGACGCAGAGAGCGCAGAGAGTTTTTTGATTGGCTTTAATTTGCGAGCTTTATCACGCGGACTAGAATCAATATTCACAGAAAATGCTCTAGCGATTAAGTTTTATGTAGAGACCCGTCCCCACTTTTTACCTTTCTCTTAAGGAAGAAGGCTAGTTATATCCCTCATTTAACTTTACTCCTAAAATACCCTCTATTTGGTTAATTAAGCGATTTTGTCGCTCTTCAACATCTTTTTCTGTCCAACCAAACTTTAAAGTTTCTATAACTTCTTTAGAAATTTCAAATGCAGTTTTACCCCCAAATCCTTTTTCGTAGATTTCTTTCTTTTTAGCAGGTGGAGCATTCCCTTGGGCAATGTTCTTCCTTCCAGAGAGCAATGTTAGATTACCTATTTTGTGCAACCATTTTTCCGCTTGTTGTTTAGTCCAATTTTTATTCCACCCTGGCACAGACTCCCAACCCTGTGGCAATATGTGATCAACATGGAGTTGGCTATTAAGTTCAATATAGGAAATTTTTGTGTTGTCCGTTTTATCATACTCTACCAATGCCAATAACGGTCTAAGCCATGACTTGCCGTAAACATCACCTTGGAGATTTTCTCTCATTTGGATGATTACATTATCACCGTTCATTTTCTTTTCTATCTCGTCTGCAATCCAACCCAATTCTTTCTTTTCTTTCTTTTCTTTCAACCATCCTATTATATTAAAAGACAGTTGTTTAATTTTAGATGTTGTATAGCCAGCGATCCAATAAGAGTAATACATCTTCCGTAATTCTTTGCACAGTCCTTCAAACTCAGTAAATTCTTCTTTTTTAGCTGTTGTAAGTATAGCTTTCCAGTAGACTCGGTCTGGTAAGTACCAGAATGAATATATTAATTTAGATTCCAAATTCCAAATCCCATGGAAAAAATCCACAAATTTATTAAATTCATGAATAACTTTATTTGAGTCTTTCCCTTTGAACTCGTCTATTAATTCTTCATATAATGACCGTTTTGGATTCTTTGCTAGCAAATAATATCCATAGTAGGTAAACAAGTTCGTAACAGATTCCCCCATGTATTCAGATATTGTTTCTACATCTTGCCAGGTAGCGTTAAATGCGTTTCTTTCTATTTCTTCTTCTAATTTACTATATAAATGGCTCTTAATTAGATCTGCAGGTGTTAAATCAAGTCCTCTTGTGTTTAACACCTGGAACAGTTTAATAGCATATTCTTGTTGGGTACAAATGATTGTTATCATTTCCACTTTCCTCAAAATGTACTCTGTAAATTTTTTAATGGCTTCTATACCACCTTCTTTCTCACGTTCGCCAAGTTTCTGCTTTAGTATGTTAGCCGCATTTATGAATTTTTCTTTTTCTTTCTCTTTATATTTAAGTTCTTTAAAGTTTACTCCGTTCAATATTTCATTCTCAAATTCATTTTGTTGGTTCAATTGAGTTATCAATCTTAACCGTGGCTTTTCTTCAACCAAACTCTTAATAGAGTTCTGAATCTTTTTTGTTAAAGTCTGATCTAGCCCTTCTAATTTTTTACTATACAGATCTCTGATTACGCAAAATAGAATTGTTAAAGTAGTAAGTCGTTGTTGACCATCAACAACTTCAAACCAGGACCCAGACCCTTCTTTTTTCTCTATTAATATTACAGGGCCTAAGAAATAGGTTTCGTCCCCGGACTCCATTGCAGAATAAATGTCATCCCATAACTGTGCTATTTGCTCCTCTTCCCAGCAATATGGTCGTTGATAATCAGGTACTTGATAAAAGCTATCAGCATTCCCAAATATTTGCTCTATGCTTTTTGCTTCAGGCTTAAAAATTTCAGTTGTACCTTCAGACATATTCTATCCTCCTATCTTCTTTTTTATAGACCTTTGCAACACCCTGATTTTTTTCTCTTTTGCTCATTCTCTTTCTTCATTCTAGTCTAAAATCTCTACCGTTGTCAAAGTCCAAGCTCCAAAACTTTTCTTTATCCTTGTATCGCACCCAATTTCTTGGACACTATTTAAGCGTATTTTGTCCACTTTTCCCCTTTGCCAAAAGTTAAGCGCATTTTGCCAATCCTGTCAAGTAGTTTTCCCGTGCCTGTTTTGGGCAGAGAAATCCCAGGCTCTCAATGCGCCCCTGCTCCCTATCTTCCTTGTTCATGCCACCTACCTCCTTAATCCAATTTAACCCAATTCTGTGTCCAAAAAAATCGGTAGCAACTCACTTTTTCTCTTTTGCTCATTCTGTTCCTTCATTCTAGCGTAAAATCTCTCCCTTTGTCAAGTCCCGGCTCCAAAACTTTTCTTTATCCTTTCCTCGTCCAGTGGATTTTTCCATACCTCAGGTTCATTTTTTCAGCATCTTCAATTTTATCTTTTTTCAGTCTAACCTCTGATGGTTTCTCATTTTTTCCATTTTACTATTATAACCCAAACCAATGTCAAATTCGGTCATTAAATTTGAGAATTTTTGAAAAAAATGATTTATGATTCAGAAGGTAAGTGCTATTTTAAGGAACGGGTCAAGGGACTCTGTCCCTTGCAGGTTTTCACCTGCACCGAATCTGGGACACCATGGCACCAGTGCCCTTCTTTTTAAAAAATGGGTTAAGGGTCTGCGACCCTTAGTCAAGGGGCACGCCCCTTGTAAAAAACGGGTCAAGGGTCTATGACCCTTAGTCAAGGGACTGCGTCCCTTGTCGCAGGCAAGAGTGCCTGCGCCCCTATTGCGACTAAAGTCGCGCGCACAAGTAGGTTTTCACCTGCACAGAATCTGGGACACAAGTGTCCTTTTGCCGGGACGGTTGCGCGTTATAGTTTTTTATTATGGCTCAAGGATGAGTTTGCTTTTTGCTGATTTCTTAACCTTGTCTTCATCCATAACCGCAGTGATATATTTCCCTTCATACCAGAGCGGATGAAGGTCTTTATAATGAGTGTCTAGGTAATTGCCTGATTCAGAGCCATCAATCACCATCAACGCCTGGTCAGGCTTTCCCATATCCATAATATGCCTGAGCACCGGACCTTCTGCAGTGGTAAAAGGGTTTTCAGCATTATGATAAAAGGATGCGTTGCGCACAGTCTGGTCAGCGCCCGGATGTGGAAGGGGTCCGATATTAAATGCTTTGAAAGGACCAAGCCCGAGCGGATGCGCAAAAGTAATTGTATGCAATTTTCCCCATTGCCATTGTGTTATATCCTTACCATATTTTTTCTCAAGCCATAAAAGCGCATCTGAGAGAGATTTCACAAATATGTCATCCAGGTCTTCTACTTTTTCCTTTGTGGTCTTGTCATCAAAGAATTCGCTTTTGCCTTCAGCAATCCAGGACTGAAGGATCACTGTGAAGAGCCTGTTTCCAAGAAACACTTTATAAAAATCCTCTGGGAACTCATCTTTCAGAACATTTTCATAAAAGAACCACATTGTTGTGTAATATATAGTTGCGCCAATGCTATCTGTTTTTGTCTCAAAGTCCCAGTTTTTCAAATAGCTCAGGGCTTGTTTTACAGCGCTGTCATTAACACCCTTTTTCTCAACAGCTTTCACGATCATTGGCGCAAACATCTCTCCCTCTTTTGAATAAATATCGTTCTGAATCTTGATCATCTTTTCAATATCCAGCGGTTGATTTTTTTGAAGCAGTTCCTCAATCCGCGCCGCGCGCCAGCCGTATCCGTAATTTGAGCCAAATGTATAAGGATACCATTGCATATCAACAACCCTATTATTTGCAGTTGCGATATATCCCCGTTCCGGGTCTTTGATATATGGAAGCTCAAAAAGAGGGATAAACCCGGTCCATTCATACTCTCCAGTCCAGCCAGGAGCAGGCATTAAACCTCTTCCTTTTGAGCGAACCGGAACCAGTCCAGCAGGAAGATATTCAATATGACCATCTGCATCAGCGGCAAGCCAGCTCTGATTCGGAACAACAATGGAGTCAAGCGCTTTTTCAAAATCTTTTATAGACCTGCCCTTCATAAGGATGTTATACATCACCGCGATATTCATAATTTGGATCGGCTTTTCCGCATTCAATTTCTCAAACTTTGTCATAAACTCATCAATACTTTTGCTCTCAACAAGCGCATTAAACGCTCTTAAATCTTTTCCAATGTCCCATCCTGTCCATCGGAGCGCAAAAGGCGGAGCGTTTTTTCCAATCTCCCCAAGTGTCTCATTCAAAATAGGTCCGTGTATGCTCTGCCTGACTTTGATCTTCTTGATTTTATACTTGTCGCTGAATCCCATCCGGATTTTTATCTCTTCCTCCCGCTCAACAAAATCCCTCCACTCGCCTTTATACAGATACTGATTCGGATTTTGCGGATTGAGCTTTTCAATATAAACATCCTGCACATCTGCGCGAGTAGTGGTTGCGGCCCAGGCAAGGGTTCTTGTATGTCCCAGCACAATATAAGGCGTTCCTGGAAAAGCCGCTCCAAACGCATCAAATCCAGCGCCTTTAACCCTCATCAGATAAAACAAACTCGGCTCCATATGAGAAAGATGCGGGTCATTGCAGAGGATTGGAGAGCCGTCTTTTGTGAGCTTGCCAGAGACCGCCCAGTTATTTGACGCAATCGGCACGGTGAATCCTGCCGCGTCCCGGATTTGCTTTTCCAGGTCAAGAAGCGCAAGCGCAACCTGGGCATTGACTTCCTTGTAATCTTCTGGCTGGGGCGTGCCTTCCAGAAGATTTTTCGCTGGCTCATTTAGTCTATTCTTGAGAAGGTCTTTTGGGACAATAGTTGGACCAAGCTCCTTCTGTATAGGCGCCAGCTTCCAGACCATATCCCATCCATATTGATTTAAAACCACATAACGAAACAGCTCCTCGTAATAATTCGCGGCAAGCATGGTTCCAATAAACAGCCCGAAGCTCAGCATATCTGCAACCCGAAATTCTTCAGGCGCGTAATTCAATACCTGAAGCTCAACCGGAAGGGAATTTTTATTGGCTTTGATGTAGGCATTTACGCCATCTACATACGCCTGCACCTGGGCAATGACCTCAGGCGAATACTTTTTTCCAAGCGCCTCTCCAACCTCTCCCAGATACTTTAGCCCCCAGACCCGCTGATGAATATCATATTCAATCGGCTTAAAGCTGGTTCCAGCGAGGCTTAAAGAGATTGGAAGGTCTCCAAGCAATTCTGTAAGCCTTCCCTCTGCCATTGCTCTTAACAAAACCATCTCAAACAGCCGGTCCTGAGCCTGAAGCCATCCAATTGCAAAAAACAAATCGTGCTCATTCTCAGCAAAAATCTGCGGAACTCCATACTGGTCAAAGTAGACCTCAACCCTGCCCTGAAGTTGCGGAATTTTCAAAACACCCTCACGCTGAGGCAAACGCGGATTCTTTTTATACTGATAAAACTTGCCCAGACAGCTGGTCCACAGAATACAAATGACCACCAATAAAACGCTAATAATTTTCTTCACCATATTTTCCTCCTTATTCTCGGCGCAGACAGTCTTGCCTGCGCGCAAACTATTACTCAAAGCCCTGAATAATGGACAATTCCTCTACCTCTGATTCCATACCGATATGCCTCATACTGCTTCTCTAACTCCATTTTATCACAAATTTTTGATTTTGACTCACAAAAAATTATTTCTTAAAATACCTCCCTGCTTGAATTATTGCAAAGCCTTTCAAGGAGGAGGGAATTTTATTCTTTCTCCCATCAGTAAGTCCGCGATTAGTGGAGTTGTTTTGTTTAAGTTCCGAATTCGGAATAAGGAATTCTCAACTCCCTATTCGCTAAATTTCCTGTTGTCTTTTGAAAATAGCTTATTTATGTGATAGTATTTGTGTCTAAAAAATCAACCTTCATCCCGGGATTTGTCAATTCAGAGAGTTTAGTTTAAAAGAGAATTTGGAAATGGAGAGGATAGCCATAATTGGTCCCGGGGCAATGGGGATGTTATTCAGTTATTATCTGAAGCCCGTTTGTTCCGAGCTTTTCTTGATTGACTATCTTGATGAGCGCGCAAAGCTGATCAATGAAAAGGGTATTCGTGTGGAAATGAAAAACCAGGTCAAGATAGTCAAGGTCAAGGCTACGGCTCATCCTTCTGAGATAGGTATTGTTAATCTTGTTCTTATCTGTGTAAAGGCGTATTCAACAAGCGAGGCATTGAAAAGAGCCAACTCAATAGTTGGCAAAGACACTCTGGTTTTAACCTTGCAGAATGGTCTTGGAAATCTGGAGGCAATTATGGCGCTGGTTCAAAAAGAGCAGGTTCTTGGCGGAACTACATCAATGGGAGCGAATGTAATAGAGACTGGTTTTGTGAGGTTTGCCGGGTCTGGAGAGACAGTGCTTGGTCAGCTGGATAGCGGCACAGAAAAGGCTGAAAAGCTTGCGGAGCTTTTCCGAAAAGCTGGTCTGGAAGTAAAGACCACTGAGAAGCTGGAAAGCGCGGTCTGGAGCAAGGTTTTAGTCAATGTCGGGATCAATGCTCTGACTGCGCTTTTAGGTGTTCGGAACGGAAGGCTTTTGAATTATGAGAGTTCTCGGATGCTTTTGGCAGAGGCAGTGAAAGAAGCTGAGGCGGTTGCAAAGGCAAAAGGGATTGAGCTTAACTATGCGAATGCGCTTGAGAGGGTTGAGGAGGTTGCGAGGAAAACCAGCGAGAATATCTCTTCAATGCTTCAGGATATAAGGGCGAAGAGGAGGACAGAGATAGACGCTATAAATGGAGCGATTGTCAGGGAGGCGGAGAGGATTGGAATAAAGGCGCGAGTGAACGAGGTTTTGACGCATCTGGTAAAGGCTCTGGAGCAGAGTTATTCTGAGAGGATTTAATCGTGCGCAAGCATATGCGTTGCGCGATGAAATTTAAGTTTTTTTGAGAAGAAAGGAGAGAGAAGATGGCGGTGAACATTGTAAGCAAGATTGATGGAATGGTAGGGGTCAGGAATGTTATTGCGAGTGTGAGCAACAAGACAGGGCTGGAGAAGCTGGTTCCAGCTTTGCTTGATTTATGTCCTGAGGTGACGATTTATTCCACTGGCGGGACTTTTTCTTCGTTGCAAAAAATTATGGGAGAAAAAGCCAAGGAGCATCTGGTTCAGGTCTCTGATTACACGGGACAGCCTGAGATGCAGGGCGGGCTTGTCAAGACACTTGACTGGAAAATTTATCTCGGTCTTTTGAGCGAGACTTATAATCCTGCGCACCAAGAGGACATAAAAAAATACAAAGGAGTTGCTTTTGATCTGGTTATAGTTAATCTTTATCCTTTTCGGGAAACAATTGCGAAGCCAGGAGCAACAGCAGAAGAAGCAAGGGCAAATATAGATATTGGTGGACCCTGTATGATAAGGGCAAGCGCGAAAAACTTTATAAGGGTTTGTCCGGTTGTTGACCCTGCTGATTATGAGGCATTGCTTGCGGAGCTTAAGAAAAATAAAGGTAAGCTCAGCCTGGAGTTCAGGTATAAAATGGCTGGAAAGGCTTTTGAGCATACTGCGAGTTATGACAGGGCAATTGCGGAGTATTTTGCAAACACAGGCGCTGATAAGGTAAGAAGCGCGTATAAAGAAATAGTTTAATCTGGACACAGGCAGGAAATGCCTGCGCCAGGGAAGGAGGAAAAGATGGTAGAGGATTTGAAGAAGATGTACAGAACCATAGTTGAGGACCCGTTTCCGCCCAAGATGGAGATCAGCTTTATAGAGGAAAACGGGGAGCGGAAAACGCTTTTTTATGAAAAGGCTTTATGGGAGATTCCGGGGGAAGGGAAAAAGGGATTGCGGTATGGAGAGAATCCGGGACAGCCTGCGGCGCTTTATAAACTTATGAACGGGAACCTGATGCTAGGGGAGGTTGAGACCATTCATCCGGGGATGTATCTTGCGAGCGACATTGAGTTATTGCAGAGCGGGAAGCATCCGGGCAAGATAAATTTAACCGATGTTGATAATGCTCTGAATATACTGCGTTATTTTGCGGATAAGCCCACCTGCGTGATTGTAAAACATAATAATCCATGCGGAGTAGCGCGTGCGGAGTCTCTGGAGAAGGCATACTGGCGGGCGTTTTATGCAGACCGTGTTGCGGCTTTTGGAGGAGCAATTGCTTTGAATCGCGAATGTGATAAAGCCACAGCTGAGGCGATTCTGGAGCAATATGCGGAGGTTGTTGTTGCGCCTGAGTATGGGTCCGGAGTGGTGGAGATGTTTAAGGTAAAGAAGAATGTGCGCGTGATGCGGATTAAGAATATCTCTCGTCTTGAGAACTGGAAAACTCAGGTATATGTTGAGTTCAAGAGTTTAATAGATGGTGGACAAATTGTTCAGCAATCGTTTCTGTCAAAGGTTCAGAGCAAGGCGGACTTGAAGCCAGCAGAGGCTGAATACAAGGGCAAAATTTATAAAATCAAGCGCCTGCCAACAGAAAAGGAATACGAGGATTTGCTTTTCGGATGGTTTGTTGAGCTTGGCATCACTTCAAATTCTGTGATCTATGTTAAGGATGAATGCACTGTCGGGATTGGAACCGGAGAGCAGGATAGAGTTGGCGTGGCGGAGATTGCCAGGGACAAGGCTTATCGCAAGCTGGCTGATTTATATTGCTGGCAGGAGCACAAAATACCTTATAACGACCTGGTGGAAAAGATCAATGATAAAACTATTGACAAGCAGGAGAGAGAGAGCCTGAAGGAGAAGAAGAAGGCGATTGACAAACGCGTGAAGAAGGAAAAGGGAGGAATTCCGGGCAGTGCAATGGTCTCGGACGCTTTCTTTCCGTTCAAGGATGGTGTGCTCGTGGGATTGCGAGAAGGAGTGAAGGCTGTGGTTCATCCTGGCGGAAGCGAGAGAGACTTTGAGAGCATAGAAGCGTGTAATGAGTATGGAGCGACTATGGTTTTTACAGGGCAGAGATGCTTTAAGCACTGAATAAATCCAGGAAGAGACTTGTGTCATAATTCTATGTTGTGATGAGAAGAGGCGGATGGTTTTTTAGGTAATCGTTCCCAAAAAAGCATGAAAGCTCTTCTCGGGCGCCAAAATCCAGGGCTTCTGCGGAAGAATTGCTTTGCAGAGAGCAAAAAAGCGCATCTCTTATGCTCGCTCGCAACAACTCTATCTTCTTAAATCCCTTCCCTTTGAATTATGACACAGTCTCTTAGGCCGCGCTGTTATAATAATTCTGTTTCCGTTCACATAAGAAGAAAGCTGATTAAAGCCTTTGATATATGGTATTTCCGTTTGGAGGGTCAAAAGGGATGGGGGGTTATGTTTCTGGAGGAAGAGTGTGGGAGGAGTAGAGGTTTTGGGAAATTTCAGGAGTGATTGACTGGTGGGGGTTAAATGGTTAAATTTTAAGGGGGAGGAATTGCGGTAAGCGATATGGGTAAGGATTATTATCAGATTTTAGGTGTTAGCAGAGGAGCTAGTCTTGATGAGATCAAGAGGGCATACAGGAAGTTAGCTCAGAGGTATCATCCTGACCGGAATCCCGGGAATAAAGAAGCAGAGAACCGGTTTAAGGATATAAATGAGGCTTATCAGGTATTATCAGACCCTCAGAAAAAGGAGCAGTATGACCGGTTCGGATTTGTTGGGGGTCCTGGGGCTGGAGGTTATACAGGGGGACCTCAGCCGGGTTATACCTATTATACTCAGGGCACGGTTCCGGATTTTGAGTTCACTCTTGAGGATTTGCTATCTGGTTTTGGAAAAAGAGGCAAATCGCGGAGACGGACTGTGGGTCTCGGGGACATTTTTGGAGAGGTTTTTGGAGGGGGAGGGTATGAGCCGGAGATTGATTTTGAGATGGGGGAGCTAGATGTTGAGGGGGTTCTGGAAGTGGATTTTATGGATGCTATGAAAGGAGGGGTTAAGAGCTTTCAGTTCAATAATGAGACTTTGAGTGTTCGTATTCCAGCTGGGGTAAGGGATGGGGGACGCCTGCGTATAGCTGGCAAGGGCAGGGTTGGTCGGAGGGGCAGGCGTGGGGACCTTTATCTCAGGATCAAGGTTCTGCCGCATAGGTATTTTCGGCGGGAGGGGAATGACATTCATCTTGATTTGCCTGTTTTGTTCTGGGAGGCTGGTCTGGGCGCGGAGGTAGAGGTTCCGACCATAGACGGCTGGGCAAAGGTTAAGGTTCCAGCAGGAAGTCAGAGTGGGCAGATTTTGCGGCTGGCTGGCAAGGGCGCTCCTGACCCGAAGGATGGCAGGAGAGGGGACCAGTATGTTCATCTTAAGATAGTTGGTCCGGAAAGGATTGATGAGCGGACGCGGAAGCTGTTTGAGGAGCTTAAGAAACTGCATCCGGAGAATCCGCGTAAGGGGATTTTCTAACATTATGAGTAAATGAGGGAATACGAGATGACCAGAGTTAAGATAGATAAGAAGCATAAAGAAAAACAGAGCGAGCCTGAGCAGAGCTCTGAAGCTCTGGAGTCAGAGTCTCAAGGGAGCCAGGAGCCTGGGCAGGCTGAGAGAGAGCTTTCTGACTTGAAGCAAAAGCTGGAGGAGCTGGAGCGCCAGAATTTATATTTACGCGCGGATTTTGCGAATTACAGGCGGAATATGGAGCAGGAGCGGAGCAGGTTTCTGGAGGAGGGTAAGGAGCTTGCGCTCAAGGATTTTTTTGTTTTGTTTGAGCATCTGGAGAGAGCGATTGGTTCTGCAAGGGAGCATCAGATTCAGAGAGCTGTTCTTGATGGTCTGGAGCTTGTGATGAGAGATTTTCAGAAGATTCTGGAAAAATACGGAATTGAGAGGATTAAGACCATAGGTGAAAGGTTTGACCCTAAAATTCACGAGGCGATCAGTGTTGTGGATGCTGAGGACCGGGAGCCGGGAACGATTGTTTATGAGCATCAACCGGGGTTTATTCGGGAGGGGAGAGTGCTTCAGCCGGCAAGAGTGGTGGTGGCGAAGGAAAAGGTTTAACGGGTTTAAGGGTTTCAAAGTTTCAAGGTTTCAAAGTTTCAAGGTTTCAAGGTTTCAAGGTCTTTAAGTGATTGCAAGCTCTTTTCTTCTCTGCGGTTCATTTCTTTTCAAGCCAGCGCCAGAGCTTGATGAAATTTCTGGCGGATTTACAGAACTTTGTCAAGAAAAATCTGTCAAAATAATGGGAAATCTCAAATTTGACACAAGAGGGTTTTATCTGCTAAAATGTTTAAGAATTAGCAAATAAAAAGAGCGGTTTAATATATGATTCTAAAAAGCATAGTCCGATATTTCTGGGTGGTGAATCTGGTTCTGCTTTTTCTAGTGGCGTATTTTCTCGCTGGGTTGGTAAATTTTCATTTTGGGAAAAAATTTCTCACCCAGCCTGCGCAGGCAGAAGAGCTCAATGTTGCAAGCCTTCCTGCAGGCGGATTCAACTATCATCCAGACCCTTCCAAAATAACGGAGCGCAATGTGTTTGGCACAATTGATATGACGCTTCTCCAGGGAGCTACTGCTTTGGAACCTATGATTGCCAAAGTGAACGCAACCCTTAATGGGATCATCTATTTCTGTCAAGGTTGCGAGCTTAATCGCGCCACGATCTTTCTTCCAGACCAAAATGTACGAGACGCGTATAAGGTTGGAGACGAGCTTCCAGGAGGCGCCAAGATAGAGGAGATACAGGCGAAGAAGGTTATTTTATCGCTCGGGGGCGGTGGCAAGCAAGAGCTTTTGCTGGAAGAGATTGCGGGGATGCCTAGCAAGGAAGAGTCTGGATATAATCCTTATGCTGGGATGAGTCCTGCGCAGATAGATGCGGCTTTAGCTGAGAGGCGCAAGAGTCTGGGCTTGGATGAGCGGATTAAGAAGGTTAGCGACACATATTATAAGATAGAGCGTTCTGCTATCAATGATGCGCTCTCGGATATGAATTCTCTTTTCACCAGTGCGCGTATGATCCCGAATTTTGTAGAAGATGATTCCGGGAGAAGGACTGATGGGTTCAGGGTTTTAAATGTTAAGCCCGGAGCCATCTTTGAAAAGCTCGGCGTCCGGAACGGGGATGTTATCAAGAAGATCAATGGCACTCCGATGGATAATGTAGAGCAGGCGTTTCAGCTTCTGCAACAGCTTAAGTTTGAAAAGCGGTTTGAGATAGAGATTTTCCGGGGCGCCAGGCCTTTGGTTGTCAGCTACGAGATTATAGATTAAAGGGGGATGTAATGAGTTTTAGAAAAGTGTGGAGATTTTCAGCCGGAGTCTTGATCTGGCTGTTCTGCTTTGGTCAGGGAATACAGAGCATAGCCCAGGAGCCTCCAGCGCCTGGTCCGACTCAGCCGGGCTCTCCGGGCGCAACCAGAGCGGTTGTGGAGGACAAAAACAGCTTTACGATTAATTTTAAGGATGTTGAGCTGGAGCAGATCGTGAAGGTTTTTTCAGACATCACTGGCAAGAATTTTATTCTGGAGCAGGTTCCCAAAGGCAGGATTACAATTGTGTCTCCTGTGAAGATGCCCAAGAGCCAGGCGCTTCCAATCTTTGAGGCGATCCTGAATCTCAATGGCTACAATATGGTTGCAACCAGTATCCCCAATCTATACAGGATAGTTCCTATTGGCGAGGCTGTGAAATCCAATCTTCCAATTTATCTCCCGGGTGAGGCTCCTCCCAGGCCTGGGGAGAATTACATTGTCCGGTTTATTCCGCTGGATTATCTTAACGCACAGGATGCGGCAAATGTTGTCCAGCCGCTTTTGAGCAAAGAAGGGGCAAACGCGGTGCCTTATGCGCCTACCAATACATTGATAGTAATTGACACTGCTCTGAACATCAACCGGATTCTCAAAGTGATCAAAGCTCTGGATGTTCCGACCTTACAGCCGGAAATGGAGATAGTGACTCTAAAGTTTAGCGCCGCAGGTGATATGGCTGGGACTTTGAGCCAGATTTTCGGGGAGCAGTCAGGGGCGCGCGCACCTGGGACTCCTGCAAGACCGCCTGGGCCCAAGCCACAGCCGGAGATGAGCCTTGGCTTGAAAGCTGGTCCTCAGGTCAAGATCATTCCAGAGGAAAGGCTGAATGCCCTTATTCTCATTGCGGATAGAGCAACCCTGGATTCTGTGAAAAAGATCATTTCTCAATTAGATGTTCCGCCTGGGGATAAAGGGGTGTTCCATGTTTATTATTGCAAAAACGCTGTGGCGCGGGATCTGGCTGGAACTTTATCCAGCCTGTCAGGTGGAGGCACTGGAGTTTCCAGAACAACCCAGAGGCGGACAAGTCGGACAAGCACGAGTTCCATAACCGGGGTGGAGGCTGGTAGGTCGGTTCCTGGTATGACAGGCGCAGAGACCAGCATTGGCGCAACAACCGCCACTTTAAGCGGAGGATTATTTGAGGGAGAGATAAGGATTACAGCTGATGAGCCCACCAATTCCCTGATCATAATTGCTTCTCCAAGAGATTATGAGACCCTCAAGCAGGTTCTGGAGCTATTGGATATTCCGCGAAGGCAGGTTTTTGTGGAGGCTGTTCTTCTGGAAGTGTCTATGGACCAGACCCGTCAGGCAGGTGTATCTATGCACGGAGCAAGTCCGCTTGGAGATAAAGGCGCTATTTTTGCGAGTAATGCCCCTTCAGGAATGAACACACTTACAATGATGAGCTTGTTAAACTCTGGTGTGCAACTTCCGAACGGCTTGTTGCTCGGAGTGATGGGAGAGCCAATGACAGTGCAAATGGGAGGCACTGCTGGCGCTGTGCAGATACCCAGCGCGGGTATGATTGTGCAGGCGCTTGCGTCAGACTCAAATGTCAATGTGCTTTCCACGCCAACAATTTTAACCACGGATAATGAAGAAGCCGAGATTCAGGTTGGACAGAGAATTCCTGTGCCAACAGGACAGACCGTTGCCACTGGCGGGCTATCCAGCGTGAGCATCACCAGAGAAACCGTTGGAATCAAGCTCAAGCTGACGCCTCAGATAAATGAGAGCGGAACCATCCGGCTGGAAATATCAACTGAAATATCCAATGCGGTTCCAAGCTCGCTTGGAATAAATGTGAACACTCTGGGAGTGACAACCTCAATCAAAACCGCGTCAACAACCGTGATAGTGAAAGACGCTCAGACCATTATCATCGGAGGCTTGATGGAAGACCGGAGAAGCACTGCTAATGCCAGATTCCCATTTATAGGAGACATTCCCATCATCGGTTGGCTCTTTAAGAGCTTTCAGAAAACCAAAAATAAAACTAACCTGATTATGCTCCTGACTCCTCATGTTGTTCGCTCAGACGAGGATGTTGAAAAGCTGAGGCATAAGTTCAAACGGGACTATGACAGCTTTGTTGAGGAGAGCCTGGGTATGGAGACCAAGAAATGGGACCAATACTTTGAGACCCAGTATGGGCAGACCTTTGGACAGAGCGGAGGGAAAAGCGAAGCTATTATTGATTTCACCACTGGAAAGCCTGTGGTGATTCAAGAGGAAAAAGGGACTGAGGTGGAGACTCAATCCGGGAGCACGGTTCAAGAGGAAAAGCCTAAGAAGAAATGGTGGCAGAGGAATAAGGAAAAGGCACAGGGGAGCAAAGAAGAAAAATGAGAGCTGGTTACAAGTATTTTGGAGAGCTTTGCCTGGAGAAGGGTCTGATTGGTGAGGATGACCTTGCTCGGGCGCTTTCTCAGCAGAAGGAGAAGGGAGGAAGGCTGGGAGAGGTTCTGGAGCAGATGAAATTGCTCTCTAAGGAACAGCTGTTTCAGCTATTGAGCGAGCAGTTAGGTCTGCCGTATATAGAGAAGCTATCTCGCGAGAGCATAGATGAGGAGTTATGCAAAGAAGTTCCGATCAGCTTTGCCAAGCAGTATTTTCTGGTGCCTTTGCGGAGAGAGGATGGGCATATTATTGTAGCGAGTGCGGACCCTGTGAATTTTTATCCGCTGGAGGACTTGTCCCGCATTCTCAAGAGCGAGTTAAAAATAGTGGTGAGCAGTTCTGAAGAGGTGCTCAATGCCATCAACCGTATTTATGACCGGTTGAACGCAAGCGCAGAGGGCGTGATGGATGATCTGGCAGAGGAAGGCGATAATCTGTCGCTATTGGCGCAGGAGATAGAGGAGCCTGAGGATTTGCTGGAGGCTTCGGACGAGGCGCCTATCATCCGGTTCGCGAACTCGCTATTGTTTCAGGCGGTTAAGGAGCGAGCCTCAGATATTCATATAGAGCCGTTTGAAAAGGAGCTTGTGGTTAGGCTACGCATTGATGGTGTTCTTTACGAGATACTTCGCGCGCCCAAGCGTCTCCAGAACGCTATCACGAGCAGGATAAAAATTATGGGTGGTCTAAATATAGCTGAAAAGCGGCTTCCACAGGATGGCAGAATTCGGATAAAAATAGCTGGCAAGGATATTGACATCCGGTTGAGCACGCTTCCCACTGCGTTTGGCGAGCGCGTGGTTATGAGGCTTCTGGACCGCTCTCAGGTGCTTTTGGAACTGGATGACCTTGGCTTTTCTCCACAGAACCTGGCAATGATGCACGATCTGATTCACCACAGCCATGGAATTATTCTGGTCACAGGTCCCACTGGCTCTGGCAAGACCACGACTTTGTATGCGGCTCTTCAGAAGATCAATCAGCCGGACAAGAATATAATCACGATTGAGGACCCGATTGAGTATCAGCTTCCTGGCATAGGACAGATTCAGGTTAATCCTAAGATCAATCTGACTTTTGCTAATGGCTTGAGAAGCATTGTTCGTCAAGACCCGGATGTGATTCTGGTTGGAGAAATCCGGGATTCAGAGACCGCAGATATAGCAATCCAGGCGTCCCTTACAGGACATCTGGTCTTCTCAACACTACATACAAATGACGCTCCAAGCGCAACCACAAGATTGATTGATATGGGGATTGAGCCATTTCTTATCTCTTCATCTGTGCTTGCCATACTTGCTCAGCGACTGGTCAGGGTCCTTTGTAAGGATTGTCGCGCTATTGACCATCCGGATAAAGAAATTGTGAAAGCCCTTGGAGGAGAGAAGGTTTTGCAGAACGGGACCTTTTACAAGCCAGTTGGATGCGAGAAATGCCTGAACACCGGATACATCGGCAGAACCGGAATTTATGAATTGCTAATAGTGGACGATGAAATTCGGCAGATGATAAATCGGAGAGCAGACGCTAACGAGCTCAAGCAGAGGGCTCGGCAGAAAGGGATGCTTACGCTTAGGGAGGACGCGATGTTAAAAGCCAGTCAGGGAATAACATCTATTGCGGAGGTGCTAAGAGTGACACAGGAGGATGTAATTTAATTTCGGAATTGCCGAATTCCGAGCCCCGAATTTCTATAAAAAAATGGCAATCTATCAGTACAAAGGTCTGGACGCTCGTAGCAAACGGGTGAGCGGGGTCATTGACGCGGATTCCGCTAAAGCGGCTGTGCAGAAGCTGAAGAAAAGTTTTATCTATCCGATTGAAATAACTGAGACTCAGGAGAGAAAAAAAGCCAGGCGGTTTCAGATTCCGGGGATAGAAGAGCGCATCTCCACAATGGAGCTGACCATAATGACCCGCCAGCTTTCAACACTGGTTGGGGCAGGTCTTCCGCTTGTTCAGTGCCTGACAGCGCTCACGGAGCAGGTGGAGAACACAAGGTTAAAGAATATCATAGCTGAGGTCAAGGGTCTGGTTAATGAGGGTTCCAGCTTTGCGGATGCTCTCTCTCAATACCCGCGCGTGTTCTCGGACTTTTATGTGAATATGATTCGGGCAGGTGAGCAGAGCGGCGCGCTGGAGGTGGTTTTAGCTCGGCTTGCTGATTTTACAGAGAGCCAGAGCAGGCTTAGAGACCAGGTGCTTTTTGCTATGCTCTATCCTGTTGTGGTTTTGCTTTTGAGTCTTCTTGTGATGCTTGTTATGTTCACTTATGTTATCCCGAAGATAAGCGTTCTGTTTGAGCAGACGCATCAGACCCTGCCTTTGATCACCAAATTTATGATTTTGCTCAGCAGTATTTTGCGGAAATTTTTTTGGGCAATAGCCATTGTTGCTGGAGCAGGCGTTTATGGATTTAGAAGATGGAAGAAAACCCCTGCTGGAAAAGCCACTTATGATGAGTATATCTTAAAGATTCCGATTTTCGGGGAGCTAATAAGAAAGCTGGCAGTGGCTAGATTTGCGAGAACATTATCCACTCTTCTCCAGAGCGGAATTCCGCTTTTGAAAAGCCTGGAGATTGTGGAGAAGGTGGTTAATAACACTGTGATCGCGAATGCGGTTTCCAAAGCAAGAGAGAATATCACTGAGGGCGCAAGCATAGCTGGACCGCTCAAGGCGAGTGAGGCGTTTCCGCCTTTTGTTATCCAGATGATAGCTTCTGGGGAGCAATCGGGTGAGCTGGAGTTTCTTCTTGAGAAGGCGGCAGAGGCGTTTGAGCGTGAGGTGGAGACATCTGTCAATGGATTGGTCCGCTTGATTGAACCGATTATGATTTTAGTGATGGCTGGGATAGTCGCATTCATTATTGTCTCTTTTTTACTCCCGATTCTGCAATTGACGCAGGGGATAAAGTAATGGGGTCAGGTCTTTACTTTTAACTTATCGTTTTAAGGTTGATAGGTTGATTTGATAAGGGATGGGGGCTAAAGCCCCTTGCATATTGGAGGCAAAGGAGGATGAGAGATGAGAGATAAAAGGAAAAAGAGAGAGAACGGATTTACTTTGATTGAGATTATGGTTGTTGTGATGATTATCGGTATGCTTGCGGCAGTGGTAGGGGTTCAGCTTTTTAATCGTCTGGAAAAAGCCAAGCGCAAAGCCTGCGTTGTGCAGATTCGCCAGCTTCAATCCGCGCTTGCCAATTACAGGCTGGATAATAACCGGTTTCCCACCACGGAGCAGGGTCTGCAGGCGCTTGTAGAAAAGCCCACTTCAGAGCCGGTTCCAAAGAACTATCCGCCAGGTGGATACCTGGACTCCAAAAGCGTTCCGCTGGACCCGTGGGGGAATCCTTATGTGTATTATTCGCCTGGGATAAACGGTGAGGAATATACGATTGAGTCTTATGGTGCGGACGGGGTTGATGGAGGAGAGGGACAGAATGCGGATATAGAAAGCTGGCATCTGGAGGATGAGGCGCAGTAATGGGAAGTATGATGAACGGTTCAAGGTGAAAAGCGGTGAGTTGTAAATGCGTGAAGTAAAGGGTTATAGACTAACTGCTTTCACTTTGATTGAGATTATGGTTGTTCTTCTGGTGATCGGCTTGATCGCGACTCTGGTTTTTCCGAGCTTTGGGAACTTTGAATTATCGCGTTTAAAGGTTCAGGCAAGACGGATTCAGTCTGCTGTATATTTGACCTATAATTTATCTGTGATGGAGAAGGCTAATTATCGTCTGGTGTTTGATCTGGATAAGCAGTGCTGGTATGCGGAGAAAAAGCAGGGAATTGAATATGTTCCAGCGTCCAATGAGCTTTTATTGGAGCATTGTCTTCCGGATTCGGTATGGATAGAGGAGTTAGAGGTTCTGGACAGGGAGTTGTTCAAAACAGGCAAGGAATATATTCATTTTAGCCCGTTCGGGTATTCAGAGCCAGCCAGGATTTACATCACTAATGAATCCAACAATCCTGGCTCGGGGTACACACTTTTTACAGAGCCGATGACTGGTGAGGTCAGGGTTTATGAAGGCAGGGTTCAATATAAGGACCTGGAGAATCTGAAGTAGAATGAACAATAATGCGGAAATGGATAAGAGCTTTCTGGTGAGGTTCTCGCTTTTGCGCATATCTGGAACAGGTGGATGAATAGAGATGAAGGTTCTGGATTGGGACCGGCTCAAGCCTGGAGGGCTCAAAAACACTGCGCTTACTATCGGCGCTTTTGATGGGGTTCATCTTGGACATCGTGAGATTTTCAGACAGCTGGTTGAGGTATCTAAAAAAAGGTCTCTGGTTCCTGTTGCAATCACCTTTCAGCCATTGCCCAGGGAGGTTTTTGGTAAAAAACAGGGCGCTATAGCTATTCTGTCTTTTGAGGAGCGCAAACGGAGGATTGAGTTATGCGGGATTGAGAAGCTGGTGGTGGTAAGATTCAGCAGGGAATATGCTAAGGTATCAGCGCTTGATTTTATGGAGCAGGTTCGGAAGAAGCTGGACCCAAGGATGTTAGTGATTGGACATGATTTTCGGCTGGGCAAGGGCAAGAGCGCAGGAGAGAGCTGGCTCAGGAGATACTGTGAAAAGAATGGTATAGAGCTAAAGGTAGTGAGGGCTGTTCGTGCAGAAGGCGCGGTTGTGAGCTCGTCCCGCATTCGTGAATTGCTCAAAGAAGGAGAGTTGGAGAAGGTGTCTAGGATTATGGCATTGCCCTATCAACTGGAGGGGAAGGTTGTTTCAGGGCATCATCGCGGGAAAGCGCTGGGTTTTGCTACTGCGAATTTGGCATGGGAAAAAGAGCTTTTGGTTCCAACTGGAATTTATATCGGTTGGGCATATTTTAATCATAAGAAATTTCCTGCCGCGATCAATATCGGCTATAATCCTACTTTTGGAGACACGGATTTACGGATAGAGGCGCATTTGATTGGATTTAGTGGAAGGCTTTACGGGAAGAAATTAACATTGAGTTTGCTCAAGCGATTAAGGGGGGAGATTAAATTTAAGAGTATAGACGCTTTGCGGGAGCAGATTCAGAAGGATGTTGAAGAGACCAGGAGATTCCTGGGAGTGAAATGAAAAACTGGAGGATATGGCTTGGTCTTCTGGTCAGCGCGCTGTTTATCTGGCTTGCACTTCATCAGATTAAGGACTGGAACGCTTTTTTCAATTCCTTTCGCCAGATTCATTACTGGGTTTTAGTCCCAACTCTTGCGGGCTATTTTGTGGTTCTGCTCTGCCGTGCCTGGCGCTGGCAGTATATTCTAAAAAGTATGTCTCCAGTCAAATACAGCTCCACTTTAAGCGGAATTTTTATTTGTTATATGGCTAACAATATCCTGCCTCTGCGCGCTGGCGAGCTGGTCCGGGCGGTGTATCTTGCGAGGAAAGAGAAGCAGAGAGTTAGCCCTGTAATGGCTACGGTTGTGGTTGAGCGGATTTCCGATAGTTTAGCGGTTATTTTTTTTCTGGCGGTTGTTATGCTTTTTCTGGATATTCCTGCTGAGCATCAGGATTTGAATCAGGCGATTCATAAAGGCGGGATTGGGGCTTTAGTTCTTGCTCTGGGATTACTTTTTTGTCTTTATGTTTTTTACTTCTGGCGGGAGCCGGTTCTGAAGATGCTCGGGATTATGCTCAAGCCAATGGGGGAGAAAATTCAGGAGCGACTATTGAATGAGCTTATTAAGTTCAGCGCTGGTTTGAGCATACTGGGTAAGCCTGTTCGTCTGTTTTCAGTAATGATGCTATCATTTCTGGTCTGGCTTGTGAATCTGATTCCTATCTGGGCTGTGGGAGCTGGTTTCGGGGTCAAGCTGAGTTTTATAGATAGCTTATTTTTGCTAATACTTGACGCTTTTGCCGCGTCCATTCCTGCGGCGCCGGGGTTCTGGGGAACATTTCATTTGATCACTCAGAAGGCAATGGCGTTTCTGGGGGTGTTAAATTCGGAGCAGGCTTTATCATTTGCTATTGTTCTTCATTCCTTTTATTTCTTTCCAACAACTATTGTGGGCTTGGTCCTGCTCTGGCGCGAGGGATACTCTATTAGAGGTCTTAAGCGTGAAACGGGAAGGGCTGAAGGATAAAAGTTTATAATCAGATTTACCAGTTTGACTGGTTTTTGCTATTTCACGAGAAAAGGCTTTAAATCAGGAAGATAATCAAATATAATTTAAGCAAAATAAGCGGGGTATATAAATGAAGAAATATGGACTGGCGATATTGTTGGTGGTCTTAATTTTTGGTCTGGTTTCTGGCTGTAAGGGCAGGAGGAGCAAGAGCGAGGTTAAAGCCGAGGCGATTTATGTTGAGGCTGTTTATCCTGAGTATCGGACAATGGCGGAAACGGTAGAGGTAAGCGGGAATCTTGAGTCAGTGGAAAAGGCTGAGATTTATGCGAAGCAGAGCGGGATTGTGAAAGAGGTTTATGTTCAGCCTGGGGACCAAGTTAAGAAGGACACGCTTTTAGCAAAGATAGAGGATGACGAGATAGCGCTGAGTTATCGTCAGGCAAAGAACAGCTATGAATTGCTCAAGGACAAATACGAGAAGTATAAGGATTTGTTCAAGGAGAATATGGTATCCGAGCAAGAGTTTAAGGAGATGGAGCGGAGTTATAGGGATGCGGAGAGCAATTATCTGTTATATAAGCTGAAGTATGAGAATACAGAGTTGCGCAGTCCAATAGATGGGACGGTTGTGGAAAAGAGTTGTGAGCCACATCAGTTTCTGTCCGCGATGGAGAAGGCTTTTACAGTTGCCAGGCTGGATCAATTCAGGATAAAAATATATGTGACGGAATCCGCGCTTGAGAAATTGAAACTGGGCCAGGAGGTTGCGGTCCGGATTGACGCTATAGATGGAGACACTGCTGGGTATCCTCATCGCGGGAATATCTCTATGATTGGGGCGCAGGTAGATGCTAACACAGGCACTGCTCCTGCGGAGGTTCTGATCAAAAATCCTCCTGCGGGAGCAAAGCCCGGGATGTTTGCGCGGCTCAAGATCATCACTTCCCAGCGAGCCAATGTTCTTGCGGTTCCGAAAAAGGCTCTTGTGAGGGAAGAGCCTGCGGAGCTCTGGGTTATTCGTGGAGACAGAGTGGAGTTGAGACAGGTTCACACCGGTTTGGAGGATGAGTCATACCTAGAAGTTATTCAGGGAATTAGCCCTGGGGAGCAGGTTGTGACTGCTGGACAGGAAGCGCTGAGTGATAGGAGCCAGGTTAAGGTTGTAAATTCAGGGGCTAAGCCCAGTCAGAGCGGTGTTCCAGAAGCCATGCCTCTTGGTTCAGACACTGCCAAAGCAAGTCCGCCAAAACAGGATTAGTAAAAGCAATGAACCTGGCAGAAGTATCCATCAAACGACCCATCGCCATTCTGATGCTGGTGCTGGGCATCCTGATCATTGGCTTTGTTTCAGCCACCAGGATTCCTTTTAATCTGCTTCCAGAGATAACCTATCCCAAGATAACTATCCGGACAGAGTATCCACATGCGGCGCCAGAGGAAGTGGAGAACCTTGTCACCAAGCCGATTGAGCAGACCGTAGGGATCATCCAGAATGTTGTTAAGCTGAGCTCGGTTTCCAGACCTGGAATGAGCGAGGTTTATGTTGAGTTCCGCTGGGGAGTGGATATGGATGTGGTTGTGATGGATGTTCGTGAGAAACTGCAGTTGCTGGAGGGGTTTTTGCCAGAGGATGTTAAGAAGCCTCTGATCCTGCGATATGACCCAAGCACAGACCCGATAATGACTATTGGTGTAGCTGGAAAGCTGGAGCTGGGAGAGCTTCGTTACCTGACTGAACGGGAGATAGAGCGGGAGCTGGAAAGGATTGACGGGGTTGCCGCGGTCAAGGTAGAGGGAGGGTATGAGGACGAGATAGTTATTGAGCTTGATGAGTCCAAGCTCGCTAAGTTCAATCTAACCCCGGACACGGTTATAGAGAGACTTCGTCGGGAAAACATCAATCTTGCTGGCGGGACTTTAACAGAGGCAGGGGAACAGCTTTCTGTTCGCGCCTTGAACGAGTTCACAAATCTTCAGGAGATCAGGGACATAGTTATAAGCTCTGGCGCTTCTGCGACCAGCGCTGGCACTGCTATCAGTCCTTTATCTGGAATTGGCTCTATTAGCGGGATGAGCGGTTTTGGCGGGATGATGATGGGCGGGCTAGGAGCGCTTTCTGGCTTGAGCGCGCTGATGCCGAGTTTGGCTCCGAGCGGGGCTCAGGTTCAGGTTTCTGCGCCGATAAAGCTTGGGGATGTGGCAACTGTTCGTCCTAGGCACAAGCCGAGGGAAGAGATAGTTCGTTTAAATGGTAAGGAGTGCATCAAGGTTGCGATTTACAAAGAGGGGGATGCGAATATAGTTGCGGTTGCCAACAATGTTAATAAGACTCTGGAGCGATTAAAGGATAATCTTCGCGCAGAGCCTTTGACCAAAAAAGAGCAGTTCAAATTGCATTCCCCGGTTCAGCTTTTCAAAAAGGTTGTTAACGGATTAACTTATCTGTTTTTCAATGTTAAGCCGTTTCATCTTTATACGCCAGAGTCCAAATTGATAAATGAGCTTGAGGTCGTGACGATTTCTGACCAGAGCAAATTCATCAAGGACTCCATTTTTTCTGTGATCCAGAACGCTCTCTGGGGAGCGATTATAGCGATTTTGGTTTTTTACTTTTTTGTTAGGAACATGCCATCTACCTGGATTATGTCTTTGGCGATTCCGACCAGTATCATAACTACTTTTAATCTGATGTATTTTAGCGGGATCAGCTTCAATATAATGAGCCTTGCTGGAATAGCTGTCGGGGTTGGGAATGTGGTTGATAATTCCATAGTGGTTCTTGAGAACATTCTCCGGCATCGGGTGAAGAATCCTGATTTGAAAGATAGCGCGATTCGCGCGACCCAGGAAGTCACTGGTGCGATCATTGCCAGCACCATTACAAACTGCATTGTATTCTTTCCTATTTTTTATGTTGAGGGGATGTTCAGGCAGGCGTTTGGAGACCTTGCCTGGACAGTGACCTTCAGTATGGTCGCAAGCATCTTTGGAGCTTTACTGCTTGTGCCCATGTTCAGCGTATTCTTCGGCGACAGGGTTCGGCTTCCGCCTGAATTGATAGATGCGGACCTTGAGGCGGAAGTAAAGCCAGAGGCTCCATCAGATAAAGCTGGATTGAGGATAAGAGCTTTTCCGCGCAAAGGTGATTTTAAGTCTCAAAAAAATTTTTTCCCTTGGTTTATTGGATATCCAGTTGCAGTAATCTGGTGGCTGTTCGGAACAGGTTATAATATCTGCGTTTATTTTTTGAGCAGGATTTTTCATCTGGTCTTTCGGTATCCGCTTGCTGGATTTGAGGTCTGGTGGAAGTGGACCAAGGTCAGGTATCCGGCGTTAATAGAGTATGTGATTCAAAGACCGCAGAAATTTTTCTTAGGCTCAATTGCTCTTATGATTTTTTCCATCATTGGTTTGTTTTTGCTCAATCTGGAGTTATTCCCGGATGTTGATCAGAGCGAATTTCGTGTTCACCTTCGCTATCCGGTTGGAACCGCTCTTTCGGAGAATGACCGGCGTTCGCAGATAGTTGAGAAGGAGATAAATGCTCTTCCTGAGGGTTCAAAGATCAGCAATGTTTTCAGCACTATTGGCGGGAGTGTTGCCGGGTCTGCTCTGGAGCAGGAAAAAAGTGAGAACCTGACAGAGATTCTGGTGGGGCTTACAGAGAGAGGAGACAGGGATTTCTCGGATAATGAATTGATGGAAAAGCTGCGAGAGGTTCTGAAGAAGCAGGTAAATCTGGAATTTCGCTTTTCCAAGCCCCAGCTATTGACATTTAAGAACCCGATAGAGATAGAGATCGTTGGATATAATCTGAATGACCTGCGTAATGGGAGCAGGATGGCGATGTCAGCCTTGAAGCAGATTCCTGGCTTGGCTGACCTTGAAAGCTCTTTTAAGGAGTCCAATCCAGAGATTGCGATCAAGATTGACCGGGAGCGCGCGGCGCATTACGGGTTAAGCATAAGCCAGGTGGCGGAAATTCTGGATAAAAAGATGAGAGGGAATGTTGCAACTTATTTTCGGGAGCGAGACCGGCAGACTGATATAATGGTTGAGGTTAGCGAGAGCCAGCGCGCAAATCTAAAGGATTTGTCCAATCTTTCCATCCCGGTCTCATCCGGGGAATCTGTTCCGCTCTCGGCTCTGGCTGATATTCGTCCCAGCCAGGGTCCGGGCAATATCACGCGTGTTAGCGGGTCCCGTGTAGCTTTGATTACAGCGAATCTCCAGAAGATTACACTTGGCAGGGCTGTGAACGAAATTTCTGCTAAATTAAATCAACTGGAGTTTCCCCGTGGCACATATTTCCGGATCACTGGACAAAGCGAGGAGATGCGGAGAAGTTTGTCCAGTTTATACTGGGCAATGTTATTGGCACTATTTCTGACTTATATCGTTCTTTCAGCCCAGTTCGGGAGTTTGCTTCATCCGTTTGTGATTATGTTCGGAGCTTTTTATTCATTAGTTGGCTTAACCATCTTTTTCCTGGTTTTTAGGGTGAGCATAAATATCTTTAGCCTGATCGGGATACTTATGATGATCGGCATCTCTGTGAATGACGCGATTGTAATGGTCTCTGCCATCAATCTTTATCGGGAACGAGGAATGGATATAAAACCAGCGATAATTCAAGCGTGTCAGTTCAGACTTCGTCCCAATCTTATCACGAGCCTGAACACGATTCTTGGAATGGTGCCAATGGCGCTTCCGATTGGAGCGGGCTGGGAACTAAGGGTTCCTATGGCTCTTGCAGTGATCAGCGGATTGACTGCGTCCACCTTCCTGACATTGACCGTTGTTCCTGCGGTGTATCTTGTGCTTGACCAGGCAGGAGAAAAGGTTATGTCCTCGCTCAGGAGCAGATAGATGAAAATCTCCGAGTGGTCTGTTAAATACAAGGTTGCGGGCTTGATGGTTTATTTGTCCTTTGTTGTGCTCGGAGTGATTGCGCTTAAGAAGATACCGCTTGAGTTTTTGCCAAAAATGGAGATGCCTCTTGTCAATGTTATGATAAATTACCCGAATGCGTCGCCAGCTGAAATCTGCGAGAACATTGCCGAGAAGATAGAGGAAGAGATTAGCACTATGCATGGTATAGAAAAGATAGACACTCGCTGTCGCGCCGGGTCTGCAGAGATCAGGGTTGAGTTAAACAGCAATGCTAATTCCGAGTATCAAGCGTTAGAGATTCGGGAAAGGATAGAGCGAATTGAGGACCAACTTCCATCGGATTTGCCTCCGGTGATTGTTGGCAAGTTTGACACTGACCAGTTTCCTATCATCTTTGCGTCTATTGGAATGCCTCCCGGGGTTGAGCATTTCAGCGATGTTCTTGAGCAGTTAATCGTGCGGCCCTTGAAGACTGTTCAAGGGGTTGCGGATGTGCAGTTTTTCGGGATGGAGGAAAAAAGGGTTAAGGTTGAGATTGACCAGGATTTGCTCAACGCATACCACATAAACATCATTGAGGTTTATGGAAAACTGGTAAGCAATAATTTGAATTTAAGTTTAGGGAATTTAGAGCATCTTGGGAAGAACTATTCGGTCAGGATTATCGGGCAATTCACGAGGCTTCAGGAAATCCGGAATTTGCGTTTGCGGGATGACCTTGTTCTGTCTGACATTGCTAAAGTGGATTATGAATATGTTAAGCCTCCTTTTCGGGGCAAGGTTAATGGCAAGCCTGCGCCATTGATGCTGATTCAGAAGGAAGCTGGAGCCAATACTGTGAATGTCAGCCGGGCGATTATGAAGAAGATAGAGGAGATAAAGAAGGACCCTCAATTAAAAGGCGCGGAGGTTATGGTCTGGTTTAATCAGGCGGACGAGATCAATCGTGCGGTTCAGAGCCTGAAGAGCTCAGGGCTTATGGGAGCTCTTCTGGCGTTTTTCGTGTTATGGATTTTTGTTAAGGATTTCCGGGCGACCTTTATCATTGCGCTTTCCATTCCCACCAGCCTTCTGATTACTCTATCACTGATGTATTTTATGGGCTTTACCTTCAATGTAATCACGATGAGCGGTCTGGTGATGGGCATAGGGATGCTGGTTGACAACTCAATTGTTGTTATGGAGGCGATTTACGGTCGCTATGAAAAAGGGTTTGATCGTGACCAATCTGCTATTCACGGCACTGACGAGGTAGGTCTGGCTATATCTGCGAGCACAACCACCACGGCGATTGTGTTTCTGCCATTGATCTTCAGCAAGCATAGAGAGGTCTCGGTTCTGATGGGACAGCTTGGACTGGTCACGGTGATGGCAATCGGGTCCAGCCTTCTTGTGAGCCTGACATTGATCCCGCTTCTGGCAAGCATTCTCATTAGCGGAAAAAAGGATTACAAAGTGAAATGGTTCCAGCGGGTAGAGGATAAGACCATCAACTGGCTGGGATGGGTTCTTGAACATCGTGCGCGAGTGCTTTTGCCTTTAGCAGGCGTTTTTATAATATGCGTCTCGTTCTTTTTCATTCCACAGATCATTGAGAAGGAATCGGTTCCCAAGGCAATGATGAGGATTCTTCAGGTAAGGCTATCATTTGAGCAGAAGCCGAGCGATGAGGAGCTGGAACAAAAGATGACCATTCTTGAGAACCTTTTCCTTCAGCATAAAGACGAGTGGCAATTATCAGCTGTGAACTATGTGATTATGCCGGTTTTTACGCGGGTTAGCCTGGTTCTGCGAGATAAGCCTATGCCCACTATCACGGTTGAGGACCTTAGGGAGCAGGTCAAAGCTCTGGTTGAGAAGGAGATACACTGGCCTGGAGTGTCTTTCCAGTATGAGACAATGAATATGGGAGGTCCTGAGATGGGCGCGAGTCCCACCACAATAAAGGTCAAGGGGGATGACCCTGACCAGGTTTATTATTTTGCTGAGGGCATTCGCAAGCGTCTGGCAGGGCTTACATCAATCAAGGAGGTCGGGGAGCTGGAAAAAGAGGGGCAGAGAGAGGTGCATGTGGAGATAGACCGGGAGCTGTCCCGCAAATATGGTCTTGACCCGGACCAGGTGGCTTTTACGGTTGCTTATATGATAAGAGGGGCTTCAGTTGGAAAATTCACCAGCGCGGACCGTCAGATAGACCTTTATTTTCAGCTCAAGGAAGCTGACCGGAAGACCCTGGACCAGCTTCAGGACACCACGATTTATAATCTTGAAGGGAAACAGATTCCGCTAAAGAATATAGCCAAATTTAAGATTCAGGGCACACCTGAGAGTATTCGGCGCGAGAACCGCAGGTTCACGGTTCGCATTCCGATTTATCCCAAGGTTCGGGATTTGACTCAGGTGCGGGAGCAGGCGCTGGAGAGGCTTTCTGATTTCCGCCTCCCAAAGGGATATGTCTGGGTGATGGGAGAGGAATATCAGGATATGATTGATATGATTTATGATTTGCTCCTTAGCGTGTTCCTTGCCACTATCCTTGTGTATATCATTATGACTGCGCAGTTTGAATCGTTTCTGCTTCCGTTCGTGGTGATGTTTGAAATACCGCTTGCGGCTATAGGCGTTTCACTCGCGCTATCTATAACCCGCTCCACTTTTAATATCCTCTCTGGAGCAGGTTGTCTGATTTTAATCGGGATCGTGGTTAATAACGCGATTGTTCTGGTGGACCATGTTAATAATTTGCGCAAAAAGGGACTTAACGAGCGAGACAGCCTGATTCAGGGGGCTAGGGACAGGATGCGACCCATTGCAATGACCTCTCTTACAACTATCCTGGGATTATTGCCAATGGCAATCGGGCTAAATGACAGTTCCAGGATGGTTTATTCCCCGCTTGCAATAACTGTGATGGGAGGAATAATTGTAAGCACATTTTTCACACCATTGATTATTCCTGTGATCTTTTCCCTGACAGATTCTGTCCGGGATAGCTTAAAGCAGATTCAGGCTTATTTAAGACGGGCATAGAAAATGAGCCTTGTTAGAGCCAAGCTCTTTCTTCTGGGTATAAGTTTTAGCCTGGCAATAATAGTTTCCCTCCTTTTCTTAAAAGGAGCGCCCAGGGCTTTTCCTCTGGATGACGCTTATATTCATCTGACCTATGCGAAAAACATTTCCACCGGACACGGTTTTGCCTTTAATCCTGATGAGCCTTCTTTTGGAACCTCCAGTCCCCTGTGGGTATTGCTTTTGGCGATGTTTATCCGATGGCTGGAACCGCATCTTCTTGTCCGCATCATTGCTATCATATGCCTCTGGTCTAATTTTTATCTTAGCTCAGTAATTATCTGGGAGCAATTCCAGGATAGACCCGGGTCAAATTTTTCCAGGTTCCTTATATCTCTACTTCCGTCTCTATTTCTTGGCGCAAGCGGGAACTTTCTCTGGATAGTTTTTTCCGGAATGGAAAGCGCTCTTTTTTCCTCTTTAGCTTTAGACTCTGTTTTTGTTTTGACCCGGAAAAAGCCAGGTATTTTCGGATACATTCTTCTGGGATTGCTCTGCTTAACCAGGCTGGAAGCGGTTTTGCTGATTCCACTTATCCTTATCTGGCAATGGTTCAATCTTGAAAATAAAAAACAAATTATGCGAATTTTAATCTCAATTTTTTTGCCTCTGGCTTTTCATTTATGGGCGTATTTCCAGCTTGGAAGTTTTTTCCCTTCCACTAGAGCAGGAAAGCTTGCAAGCGACCTGTTCAATTCCGGGCTATCTATCAAAGGTGGATGGATTTTTCTTGTGAGGCATTTTCATTATCTGTTTCTTACTCAGCCCGGAGCGCTTATTGCTCTTGCCCTGATTTTCATCGGGTTTATTAGCTTGATTTACCAGAGGGAAGAAAAGCTCAAAATAGGACCTATAAGCCTGTTTTCGTTTCTGGCAATTTTAATTTTTTTTTATCACGACCAGTTTTTCAGAAGCACGCATATTCTCACGCCTTATCATAATCTCCGGTATCAGGTTTTATTTTTCCCGTGGCTTGCTCTTTGCCTGGCTAGAATTTGCGGAGGTCTTTTGCTCGGGAAAAAAATCCGCGAGCCTCAATATATGGTTATAATGGTATTAGTCGCGATTTTTATTCTGTCTTTTTCAAAAATCAGGCAATGGCGAGGGCTATATATCAATCAGGCTTTACATATTAAGGATGTTCATCAAAAAGCAGGGCTTTGGGCAAAAGCTGAACTGCCAGGTTCTGCAAGAATAGCCTGCTTTGACATTGGCAGTCTGGGGTTTTATTCAGGAAGATATGTAATTGACCTTGGGGGGCTTACAGACCAGAAAATTTATCCGTATTTCAGGGCTAAAGATATTGGGTTATATCTGAAAGAAAAAAACGCGACCCATTACATTGAGATGGGCACGCCCGGCTCAGAGCGGATACTGGGTGTGAAGAAAGACCTGGGTAAATTATATCAACTGAAGCCAGTGGCTTATTTTGCTGGCAGGCGTATTCCAGAGCCTGTGCTCCTTCATTCCTGGGAGATGAAGGTTTTTGAGATTCAATGGATTAAAAATTAAAATGGGCTTTAACTGGATAAAGGAGGAATTTGATGCAAAAAATTATTTTAGCGCTAATCACTGGAGCTTTGCTGATGAGCTCTAACAATGCCACTGCGAAAAAAACAGAGCTTAAGCCAGCTCAGGTAATCATTGCTCTGGGATACGGTCCTGCAAAGAACAAAAAAGGACAGCCAAAAGCAGAGCTTAAAAGACGGGTGGACAAGGCAGTGGAGCTTTATAACAAAGGACTTGCGCCTTATATCATTTTCACTGGTGCGGACACAGGCGCAGGTTGCGAGGCTGAAGTAATGAGAGAGCTCGCAATCAGGGAAGGCGTTCCAGCTGAAAAGATCATTCTTGAAACAAAAGCCACAGACACTATCACAAATGCAAAATACTCGGTTGAGATTATGAGAGAGAGAGGCTGGACCAGCGCGATTTTAGTGTCTAACCCATATCATCTCAAACGAGCCAGAGATTTATTTGAAGCAAGCCCTGGAATATCAGTCCAGCTCGCCTCTGCAGAGACTCCTGACAATCCTTTTTATCATATTTTTGTTTTCAGCTATGAGCTTACTGCGCGCGCTCATAATAAGCTCACGCACGCGAAAGAAAAGGCAAAAGTGGAAAAATAAGGACTGAAATTATTTTTTCAAGCCCTTTAATTCCTGGTCCAGAAAATCCGCAATAACCTCAAAAGCTTCTCGCGTAGGCTTAAGAAAACCCAGATTGATAAAAGCGTGTCCAACACCCTTTGCAGTATAAAATCTATAACGAATCCCGAGCCGTTCTATCTGCTCCTTGAATTTTACAGAATCCACAAAATATGTGTCTTTTTCTCCAACTACAAGCATTATTGCGGGGTTTTTCTCAGGAGAAATATACCTCACTGGAGACGCCTTGATGTATCTTTCCGGAAAAAAATTAGGTGGACCTCCAAGATAACTATAAGCAAAAGGAGTTCCCCAGGTGTCAGGAATATAGAACCTGGTCATATCATACACTCCGTAAATTAACACCGCGGCTTTAGCTGATGCGTTATGAGTTTCAGAACGATAAGTGGGCTTGAACTCCGGATAATCATATGCAAACGCAACCATTGCTGAAAGATTTGCGCCAGCGCTGTCTCCCATCACCGCCACCAGATTGGGGTCAGCCTGATACTCTCGTGAGTGGTCCTTTGACCACATCACAGCGCCCAGGCAATCATTCACCTGCGCAGGGAAAGGATGAGCAGGCGCTAGCCTGTAATTTATATTAAAAATAACATAACCCCTCCTGGCAAGATACCTGCACAGAGCCTCATCCATTTCCTTTGTGCCAAAAGTCCAGCCGCCTCCGTGGATATTAACAACCATAGGATAGATTCCATCCTCTTCTGGAAAAAACACATCCAGAGTCAGTCGCTCTCCATCAACTACTGCCCATACGATATTCCTTTTAACCCTGACCCCGGAATTAAGGCTGGGAAGGGCTTTGATTAATTCAGGACGCGTAAGCAAAGGCGCTTTGGGCTTATCCTTAACCGCAAACCCGAATGCAAACAACAATATCAGAAATAAGATGATCCGCGCTCTTTTCCGAGTCATTTTACTCATCAACTTATCTCTTAAAATTTCTCAGAATCAAGATTTTTACCACTTACCCTATCATAATTGTATCATAATCTTCCATTTTTCCAATCCTTAAATGTATGCAAGCCCGAAACCCATAATCCATCATATTATGAGCTAGATTTTATTCTCCCAATTGGTATGCGCGAAATTTGAGGTTATAATGAGCGGGCTGAGGTTAGAGCCGAAGAAATTTTTAAAGGAGTGTGGATAATGAGAAAGAATCTGATTTTTATTCTGGGATTATGTCTGATTTTTCCCTTTGCTCTGAAGAGTGAGCAGAAAGCGCCGGAATGGGAAAATCCAGAGATAAATTATGTGAACACAGAGCCAGCTCACGCAAGTTTTACGCCATATCCGGATCATACCCGTGCAATGAATTCTGACGCTCAAGCTTCTCCACTGGTTATCTCTCTTAACGGTAAATGGAAATTCAACTGGGTGAAAAGCCCTGAAGAGAGACCAAAGGATTTTTACAGAATAGATTATGATGTTAGCCAGTGGAAAGAGATTATTGTGCCTGGAAACTGGACAATGCAGGGATACGATGTCCCGATTTATAGCAATGTTACATATCCGTTCAAGAAGGATGCTCCGAGAATTATGGCTGAGCCTCCAGAGCAATATACATCATACATAAATCGGAATCCTGTTGGGTCATACAGAAGGACTTTCACAATTCCTGCGGAATGGAAAGGCAGGCAAGTATTTCTGGTTTTTGATGGTGTGAACTCCGCGTTTTATGTATGGGTCAATGGACAATTTGCTGGTTATGCTGAGGACTCGCGCCTGCCTTCAGAATTCAACATCACAAAATTTTTAAATTCCAGCGAGAATATTTTAGCGGTTGAGGTTTATCGCTGGTGTGATGGGAGCTATCTGGAGGACCAGGATTTCTGGAGAATGGCTGGAATTCATCGTTCAGTAAAGCTGGTGTCCCGCCCGGATGTTTATGTGCAGGATTTTTTTGTGCAAACAGCTTTAGACAAAGCTTATCAAGATGCGGAATTCAAGCTAAAAGTTAAATTAAAGAATGTCAGCCAGAGGGACTCGCAGGTGAAAGTTTTTGCGACTCTTTATGATGATTCAGGCAAAGCGGTGTTTGAAAGAAGTTCCGAAGCCGTGGAGATAAAGGCTGGGGGAATGTCTGAGTTAAATTTCAGTCAGATGTTGAAGAATCCGAAGAAGTGGAGTTCAGAAGAGCCGAATTTATATCAACTGGTGATTTCGTTAAGAGATGGTTCTGGTAAGGAATTAGAAGCGATTCCGTGGAAGATTGGGTTCCGCTCTGTTGAGACCAAGGGGAATCAGCTTTTATTTAATGGCAAAAAAATTTATCTAAAAGGCGTGAACCGGCACGAGCATGATCCAGACCTTGGACAGGTGCCCACAATGGAGATGATGCTCAAGGACATTATTTTGATGAAGCAAAATAATATCAATGCTGTTCGCACATCTCATTATCCTAATGTGCCTGAATGGTATGAGCTCTGCGACAAATATGGAATTTATGTGCTGGATGAGGCAAACAATGAGGCGCACGGATATGGCAGTAATATACCTAATCGGATTGCCAATGGACTGGATTACCGCTCCGCAATTGTCTCTCGCGTAAGCAATATGATAGAGAGAGACAAGAATCATCCAAGCATATTCGCGTTCTCACTTGGAAACGAAGCTGGATTTGGCTCAAATTTTTCCGCGGCGCGTAGATGGGCAAAAACTCATTATCCGCAGTTCTTAATCTCCTATGAGCAGGGCTTGGGTATTCATAGTGATTTTCTCTGTCCTATGTACACCAAGCCCCAGAACCTGGTTAAGCATTACCAGAAATTCGGATTCGGTCGTCCGATGTTCCTGATTGAATACGCGCACGCAATGGGAAACTCAGTAGGAAACCTTCAGCAGTACTGGGATGAGTTTGAAAAGTATCCGTTTCTGCACGGAGGCTTTATCTGGGACTGGGTGGACCAGGGGCTTAGGAAATTTGACCAGAACGGAAATCAGTTCTGGGCGTATGGAGGTGATTATGGGGATTTTCCTAATGACGATAATTTCTGCACAAATGGCATCATTGCTCCAGACAGAACAATTAAGCCAACAACCTATGAGGTAAAGAAGGTTTATCAAAACATCAAGGTTGAACCTGTTGATTTAAGCGCTGGAAAAATTCGTGTCCGGAACAAAAATATCTTTAAAGACCTTTCTTATGTACAGGGCTTCTGGGAGCTAACTGAAAATGGAATTGTTATTCAGAGCGGTGAGGTTCCGAAATTAAATACAAAAGCTGGACAGGCTGAAGAAATTAATTTGCCAGTTAAGACGCCAGAACTTAAACCCGGGGCAGAATACTTTTTGAAAGTGTCATTTGCGCTCGCACAGGATGAGCTATGGGCAAAAAAAGGATTTGTTATTGCCTGGGACCAGATGCAAATGCCTTATTCGCAGGCAGAACTGCCCGCGCGCCAGAATATATCTAGCATACAGGGGCTGAAATTATCTGAAAACAGCGATTCCTTCATCATCACTGGCAAAAACTTCAGCGCAACTTTTGGCAAGAAGACCGGCGCGCTGGAAGGCTTGGAATTCAATGGCAAACAGATGATTTCCTCTCCGCTTGTCCCTAATTTCTGGAGAGCGCCAACTGATAATGACCGTGGAAGGGGTAGCGATAAAATTTTAGCAATATGGAGAGAGGCTGGTCAAAAGCGAAGAGTGAAAAATATCACTGCCAAGCAGATTTCTCCGCAACTGATTGAAATCATCACGGATACGAGTATCCCTTCTGCAAATTCCAGCTTAAAAAATGTGTATAAGGTTTATGGAAACGGTGAGATTCAGGTTGAGTATTATTTTCAGGCTTCATCAGATTTGCCGGACATACCAAGGATAGGTATGCAGATGAGCATTCCAGGAGAGTTTGAAAATGTGGAATGGTATGGACGAGGACCACAGGAGACATACTCTGATAGAAAAACCGGCGCCGCAATTGGAATTTATAAAATGAAGGTGGATGAGCTATTTTATCCGTATATTGAGCCGCAGGAGAGCGGAAATCGCACTGATACACGGTGGGTAAAATTCACCAATCAAAATGGTCTGGGCTTTATGGCGCAAGGCTTGCCCACAATAGAATTTAGCGCCTGGCATTTTCCGCAAATAGAATTAGAGAAACATAAGCATCCAAATGAAATCAAGCGCGATAAAGACATCACCGTCAATCTTGACTATGGGCAGATGGGCGTTGGTGGAGACGATTCCTGGGGAGCGCCGGTTCACGATGAATTTCGGCTCTTGCCCAGTAATTATTCATATCAATTCATATTGAAGCCGATAAAAGAATAAAAATAGACTAGACGAGCCTTTTTGTTCAATCGCGTTCCAGGTTATTTGAGATACCCGAGCGACTTGAGCTTCGCTCTTATCTCCGGAGCGATTGTTGCTGGTTTGCCTTCTTTATCTAATTGCTTGATAGCTTCTGCTACTCCACGAATCTGGTCAATAATCTCAGGCGGATAGCTTTGTTTGGTTCCAAATAAATTCTTTGTTTCCTTTGGGTCATCCTTCAGATTATAGATTTCAATGTTTCCATTCACACGATTCAGTATGGCTTTATAATCCCCGGAATAGATAGCCTGCAACGGGTCCCCTATCCGGTTAAGCTCCGCAATAATAGCTCTTTCCCTCGGTTTAACAACTGCCCCCGGCATAGAGATAAAGCTCCTCCCAGTTCCCTGAAAGGGCGTATCTATTCCAAGGTAGGTCATTATACTAGGCGCCAGATCAACCAGGCTCACCCGCTCCTTTACAACACTCCCTCCGTTCTCTTTGCCCGGAAAACGCATAATCAACGGAACCCGCAATAACTCCTGATACAATGAATGACCATGCTCAAACGAGTTATGCTCCCAGAACTCCTCGCCATGGTCAGCAGTCAGAATAATCAGGCTCTGCTCATATAACTTCTTATCTTTGAGATAATCCATAAACACTCCAACCCAGTTGTCCACAAAACCAAGCTCGCCATTGTAAAGCCCTATGATGAATTTCTGATCCTCAGCATCATATTTAACTTCTCCTTTGCGTATCTTCTCCAGAAATGCGTCATCAGGATTAAATGGAGGGGTCATTTTACCCTTATAGCCATAAATGAAAGGCAACATAAATTGCGCTGGAGGGTCATACGCAAGATGCGGATCAAATAAATGTATCAGCATAAAAAATGGTTTTCTCTTATTCCGATACTTTTCCAGCCAGTCAATAGCCTGTTTGAACACCATATCCGCTCTTCGGATATGCAGGTTATCCCCTGGGAAATAGTCATAAGTGTCAAATCCCCGGTTCAATCCAAATCCCGGGTCAACAAACGGGTTTTGAAAAAAGCCAGCGGTCTGATAGTTATTCTGGGAAAGAATCTCAGCAATACTGAGCGCGGACTCAGACAAATAAGTCAAGCCTTCTTGATTCGTCTCAGGGTCTTTAACCGGATACCCAGCAAGATGCCTGTGAGGCCAAAGACCTGTTAATATGGACGCTATGCTGGGCAATGTCCAGGGAGAAGCTGATATGGCGTTTTCAAACCGGACCCCTTCTTTTGCCAGCTGGTCAATCCTTGGTGTGGTCTCACGCTCATATCCATAACACGAGAAATGGTCCGGCCTGGCAGTGTCTATGATTATCAAAATGACATTATGTTTGCCACGGTTGCGCGAGCAGGAAAACGAACAGAAAAAAAAGAGCGCAAGCAAAATATAAATCGCAAACTTTTTCATTTGCTTTATTTTGCTAAAAAATTATCCATATGTCAAACCCCTGATTCCCGGCTAAGCTCAAAGAAAACAGCTTCTGTCCGGAAAAACACCTGTTCAGCAGATCAGCTATTGTTTTCCGGGGGCTTTTGCAGAAAAAACGCAGATTTTTTATACCGCTCCATGCCGTCCTTTAAAAATACCTTGAGAACCGCAGTGGTTGGAACCGCAAGCAGTATCCCGACAAATCCAAACAGGTCTGCGCCGATTAAAACCGCCAGGATAACAAATACAGGCTTTAGCCCTACCTTCTTGCCCACAATCCGTGGCGTGATGAAATAGCTCTCAAAAAATTGAACCACAGCGAAAACAGCCCATGCGCCTAAAATCTGCCAGCTGATCCCGTGTTCCAGAAGAGACATTATGCTCGCAAGCACAATCCCGAGCGCGGTTCCAAAATAAGGCACAATGAACGCAAGACCAGAAAGCATCCCGATCACTACTGCAAGGTCAACCCCAACTATCATCAATCCAATGCTATAAAAAATTCCCAGAATCAGGCATACTGTTAATTGCCCCCGGATAAATGCAGAGAGAACATCATCTATCTGCTGAATTTTTTCCAGAAAATAAGCCCGATAACCAGGCGGGATATACTCCAAGACAGTTGACTTGAACCGCTTGAAATCTCGCAAAAAGTAAAAAAGAAAAATCGGAATCACAAACAGCCCAATCAGCCAGCCGAGCAGGGCAAAGGTTTTAGAAGTAAGTCCAACAAGAAATTTACTCACAGGCTTGAGAGAAGACGGGTCTATTTTGGAAATCTGGGATTTAAGCTCGTTGAATAATTCCTGAAAAGTGCCCGGAACCTCTCTGCCCAGATATTCCTTGACCAGAGGATTAACCCTGTCCTGCACGCGAGCAAGATAACCTGGAAAATTATTATACAAATCCACCAGTTCCCGTTGAGCCTGGATAATCAAAATTGTTAATGCCCCTCCGAGAATAATTACAACCAGAAACGCTAAAATAAAAATCGCAACTGAACGGTTGATCTTTTTTGATTCTATCCTCGCTACAATCGGGTCCAGAAGATATGCTAAAAACATTGCAACCAGAACCGGAGCTAATGCGTGGCGCAAAAGATACAGCAGACCGATGATGGCAAGAATGATTACGATTACGATTGTGATGCGCCAAATCTTTTTAGATTCCATCTTTTCCCTCCTGATAAGTTGTTCCGGGTTCCGAACTGAGATTCGGGGCGCAGACACTCTTGTCTGCGCATAACTAAAGAATTTTATAAATCGCCCTCACAGGCGAATGGTCTGAGATTACTCCACCAGAAGAGTTCATCGGATAGTCAACCTTTCTGTCCAGAACATTTAAACCGCGGTGGATGAGCCAGTCTATTTTTACCGCGCACAGAACCTGTTTGTTATTAATCCCGCAACTCCCGGTTGGCTGATTATTTCCTTCAAAACTATTCTCAAAACCATAATCCTTTACCGCGCGAAACAGCATTCCCCCGGGAAACTCATTAAAATCCCCGCCAATCACAACAGGAATCTTATATCCTTTCGCATCCTCCAATACCTCTTTCATCTGAACAACCCTCTGCGGGCTTGTCGCATGACTTTCAAAATGAACTGTATAAACCCGGAGCTCATTCCCATCCGGCAAAAGCGCAGTCGCACCAATTGAAACCCGCTCCCCTTTTCTTGGTTGCCCCCAGAGCCAGCCCCATCGTGTCCAGGAATAAACATCAGTATGACGGATCACCTTTATATCTGAAAGTGGAAACGGAGATAAAATAGCATTGCCATGGTCGCCCTGAGTATCTTTGGTCTTGTCATTGTATTCCACAAACTCAGTGACAAAAACCATATTCATCTTCAGGGCTTTTGCAAGCTCCTCTGCAACAAACACATCTCCACTCCGGCTGTGCATCCTGTCCAGTTCGCTTAAAAGCAAAATCGTGGCTGGGAATTCCTTTTGCTTCTCAGTGAGATAATGCGCAACATCCTGCCAGTAAATTCCCCGCTCTATATTGTAAGCGATCACTTGAACCCTGCCATCGTAAGCAACAGCCTTTCCCTCAACATAACTTTTCACAACCGGCTTATTTAACTGCTCAATCCCTTGAACAGGCTTCCTGCTCGCGCAGGAATATAAAACCAGCATCAAACACACTAAAAACCAGAAAAATTTGCTCATCTTTAATCCTCCCCCTATTTTCATCATATTTTATCTTATCTTAAACTTCAATTCCCCAGAGATACATCCCTCAGCTTGATAAAATCCACCGGAACACAGAATCCTCTCCGCGTGAAATTTTCCGGAGAAATGTGGGAATCAGGAGATCCTCTTTAAAAATTCTGAAATTATCCTTAACCCAGACCAAATTGATCCCGTTGACACGGTCTTAAGGTTTGAAAAATAGCGCCTTTGATTAGCTTGACATCTGAAAACAGCTTGAGTATATTTTTTCATAACGGAAAACAAATGAAGAAAATGGGTTCAAGCCAGCCATCACTTTTTCCAGAGCATACTGCGATTTTTCCTTCCACCCGCTATCAGGGCTCAAAAGCCAAAATTGCTGATTGGATTTGGTCTGAAATCGCTGAGCTAAATTTTAAAACCTGCCTGGATGCCTTTGGAGGCACTGGCGCAGTCGCTTATCGGCTAAAGCAGGCTGGCAAGCAGGTCACATATAATGACTTGCTTAAGTTTAATTATTATTTCGGGCTGGCAATAATTGAAAACAGTCATATAAAATTAAGCGACGAGCAAACTGAATGGATTTTGCAAAAACATTCCGGGATAAATTATCCTTGCTTTATTCAGAATACCTTTAAAGATATATATTTCACTGAACAAGAAAATCAATGGCTGGATCAGACCATAACCAATATAAAACATATTAAAAATCCATATAAAATTGCTCTTGCCTTCTTTGCGCTCTGCCAAGCGTGCATCATCAAGCGCCCATACAACCTTTTTCATCGTAAAAATCTTTATATACGGCTGGCAAATGTTGAGCGCTCGTTCGGAAATAAAACCACATGGGACCGACCTTTTGAGGAATGGTTCCGGATTTTTATTGAGGAAGTCAATAATGCAGTGTTTGATAATGGACAGAAAAATCGCGCACTTAACTCTGATGCGTGTGAAGTGTCTGGAGAATATGACCTGGTTTATATTGACCCTCCATATATATCAAAAAATGGCGTTGGAGTTGACTATTTGGATTTTTATCATTTTCTGGAAGGGTTGACTATGTATTATGAAGAATGGCATCAACGGATAGATTATAAGTCCAAACATAGAAGACTTAAGTTGCTAAAGAATCCCTGGAATGACCCGAAAGAGATTTTTAAGGCATTTGATAGATTATTCAACAGATTTCGCGAGAGCATTCTGGTCGTATCTTATCGGAGCGATGGTATACCAAATGAACAGCAATTGGTCTCTCTTCTAAAAAAATATAAAAAAACGGTCACTCTCAAACATTTCGGTAGATATAAATATGTGCTTTCAAAAAATAACGATTCAAAAGAAATTTTGTTGATCGGGAATTAAAGGGATAAGTCAGTAATGAATGCTGAAAATTTCAGAAATGAGTTCCTGGCTTATTTTGAAAAGTTCCGGAAAACCCTTTCCACTAAAACCGGAGAGTGGGTTGTGAAGGGCTTTATTGATGTCTATAAAAATATATACACCATATCCATAGATACCAAAGTTATTTCCAAGATCATTGAACTGATGCTGTTTCCTGTGATCTCCAGATTTGCCGCGGAGCATAAACTCAAAATGGTGCTTTGCGAATTCCAGAATCATTATCCAGACATTACCTTTATAGCTCCTGATGGAACAAAAATTGCCCTTGATCTAAAAAGCACCTATACTATTGACCATGAAACCGTGAACGGCTTTACTTTGGGAGCATTTACCGGATATTTTCGGGACCGCCAATCAACGAAAAATATCACTTTCCCTTATCAGGAATATACTGCACATTTTGTCTTTGGTATAATTTATAGCCGAAACGAAACCGCTATTGATGAGCGCAGGATATACAAGCTTGATGACCTTTTGGATATTGTTTCAGTTGCGCAAAATTTCCAGTTCCTACTTCAAGAAAAATGGAGGATTGCAAGCGACCAGCCCGGAAGCGGTAATACCAAAAATATCGGCTCGGTCAAAAAAATAAAAGATTTGATGAAGGGAAAAGGTGTTTTTGCTGAATTTGGTGTTGAAGTATTTGATGATTATTGGATGAATTATCTGACTGATGATATGGCTCGTGCCATTGAATCTAAAGTCCCTTATCGCAATCTCCAGGAATATTTTAAATGGCGCAAACGCATCTCAATTAAATCTCCAAATCCCCGCTTACCGAGCCGGTCTTGAGGATTTTAATCAGATTAAAGTATTTAAACTCAGAACTTAAAATCCCTTATAATCCAGCGCCTCGTCTTTGGTTATTCGGATAGTGGGCAGTTGAATGTCCTTGTCCACCTTCTCTCCCTTCATAATTTTCAATCCAGCCTCTATCGCCTCCTTTGCGCCGTTCGGATAAACAAAAGTGGCGCTCAGCAGACCCTGCCGGATCAAATCCACAGCTTCCTTTTGACCATCTATGCCCACAAAGACCATTCCTTTTTCCCTGCCCGTGACTCTTGCCGCCAGAAAGGCGCCAATCATCATCTCGTCATTATGCGCATAAACCGCATCAATCTTCCCGAACGCCTGGAGCGCGTTCTCCATCACCTGTCGCGCTAGAGAGCGTTTGTAGTCCCCGGGCTGTTTATACACAACCTTGATCTCCGGATATTTGTCAATTACCTCGTGAAATCCCTGAGAGCGCTCCTGAGTCGGCGTCGCTCCAAGAATGCCCTCTATTTCTACGATGTTGCCTTTGCCTCCCAATTTCTCAGCTATGTATTTCCCCGCTTCGCGACCGATCTCAAGGTTGGACGCTCCAATGAAAACAGTGTATTTATCGCTCAGTATTTTCCGGTCAAGAACAATCACAGGAATCCCTGCGTCATAAATTTTTTCCACAGCCGGAGTGAGTGGAGCCGCCTCGCGAGGTGAGATGATAAGAAAATTAACTCCCATAGTTCCAAAATTTTCTACATCCGCAATCTGCTTGGCGTTCCGGTTCTCTCCATTGCTAATCACCAGCTTTATCTGCACATCAGTGTGCGCAGATGCCGCCTCCTCCATCTCCTTGTTCATATTTATCCGCCAGGGGTCCTCAAAAGTGCACTGGCTAAACCCAACAACATATTTGCTCGGCTCATAAACCAGCTTTTCCTGAACAGGCTTAGGCGCTGGTTTTTCTTTAGAGCCTTTGCAGGAAAAAAACAAAACTATGCTCAAAGTTAACATTGCCAGAATTCTCAAACGCATCTTTAGTCCTCCTATCCCTGCTTTTTTTCTCTCTGCAACAAAACTGCTGTAATAATAATAGCGCCCTTAAGCACCCTTTGAAGGTTCGGGTCTACTCCGCGAATACCTAAAACATTATTCAATACTCCAATAATCAAAGCTCCGATCAAAGTTCCTCCTACGCCCCCTCTACCACCCATTAAATTGGTCCCGCCAATCACAACTGCCGCAATCGCGTCCAGCTCAAACCCGATTCCATCATCTGGCCTGCCAGCATAGTTCCTGGCTGTATAGGTCATTGCCGCCAAGCCAGAAACAAATCCACAAATAGTATAGACCAGAATTTTCACTTTACCCACTGGCACCCCGGATAAACGCGCCGCAGGCTCATTAGACCCAATGGCATAAATAAATCTCCCGAGCCTTGTTCTATGAAGGATAATCAAAGATACAAGCACTGAGCCTAAAAAAAGTAAAGCTGGCGCCGGAATAGGACCAATGTCTGAGCCGAGAAACTCAAAAAGCCTAGGCTCGTCTCCAATAAGGTCAATGCCCCTTCCGCGCGTCCAGAGAAAAGCAAATCCGCGAGCAATGCTCATCATTGCTAAAGTCGCAATAAAAGGCTGAAGCCTTCCCCAGACAACCATTGCCCCATTCGCCGCACCCAGCGCAGATGCCCCAAGAATACCAATGATGATCACGAGCAGAGCATAACCAGGACCCGAAAGCGGATTCTTGTCAATCATCGTTGCGGACAAAACAGAACTGAATGCAAGCAAAGACCCAACAGAAAGGTCAATCCCTCCAGAAAGAATCACAAAAGTCATACCAACAGCAAGCAGACCATACTCTGATTGCTGGCGAAAGATATTTCCAAAATTGCGCGCGGTGAAAAATTTCGCTGTGACCCTGGACTCCGGAGAAATGAACATGTCCCAGCCAATGGTGAGCGCTAAAATTAAAAAGACTAAGCCCAGAGCAGGTAGAGCTTTAGATACTATCTTTTTCCAATTCTTACTTGTTTCCACAATCAGGAAAATCATATCCAAGCGCTTTTGCTAGGTCAAATCCTGGAAGAGCCAGCTTGGAAACCAGATTAAATCTAATTAAAATGTTTAGGATGCGCGAGAACAAAGACTGGAAATTCAAAATTGCTCTTATTCTCAGCTTTGCTTTGATTTTTGCCCTCTATCTCTCAACCTTAAATCCTGAGCTTTCAGACCTGAGCGGAGACAGCGCAAGATTTCTCCTTCTTGCAAAATCTATAAGCCAAGGCAAAGGATATAGAGAAATAGAAAACCCATCTGAGCCTCCTCATACAGAATATATGCCTGGCTTGCCAATCCTGCTTGCGCTAATTTATCGCTTAGCCCCGGACAATTTAACTCCAATGAAATTTCTCATCATCCTGTTCGCTTTTAGCTCATCTTTATTTTTCTATCTATTTCTCTTCCGCGAGAAGAGAGTTGCCAGATACATCCTAACCTTGCTCTTTAGCCTTATCCCGTTCCTTTTTCAGCTTCAAACACAGATTCTTGCTGACATACCTCATCTGGCTTTTCTGCTCCTTGGATTTTTCTGGTTTGAAAAAAGCAGGGAGTTAGCCAATCAAAAAATTTCTGCCTATGTTCTTGCTGGAGCGCTTTTCGCTATAGCTTTTTATTTCCGCCAGCTTGCCCTGATCGCCTTTTTCTCCGGACTGATAGTATTGTTCCTTATTAAGAATCTGCGGCACAAGAAAATTATTCTTGGCTATTCTATTGGATTTTTAATTCCAGCTGGAATCTGGTATTTGCGCAATTTTCTAGTCGCCGGAGCAATAGAGCCAAGCTATGCGCAGAAACTATGGTTTGCAAAGGCAAGCAACCCGTTTGCCGGAACACTGACTATCACAGGCTTGCTCTCAAGGATTATTCGCCGGGTAGGATTTTTCAGCTTTCATCTGGAAAGAGACCTTTTGCTCGGCTCATATTCGCAAGCCCTGATTATTATCTGGATTGCGCTCCTGGTATTTTTGCTAATCGGCTTGGGATATGAATTGCTCAGAAGCAAAAATATCAGCGCAGTCTTCTTCCTTCCTTATCTCATCGTTATCTCATCCTGGGAAGGATGGGTGCCAAGGTATCTGCTCCCGTTCCTTACTTTGTCCATCTTTTTCATCTATCGCGGAATTTCCCTCTGTTTCAAGCTCTTCAGCAAAAACCAGAGAATCAATTTCCAGTTGACCATATTGATTTTTTCCCTCTGGATAAGCTTAAACATAGTCCGCTCTCTTTCAGTCATCAGCTTCCAGCATACTCCCCTGTTCTATCCGCCTTTTGCCACACTGGAAGAAAAGGAGCCGATGGAATTGCTTGGCGCAAAAAATTTTGCGTTTTATCCTGATGCCTTTGAATGGAAGAAAAAAGGAAAGCAATATTTAATTGCTAAGTCCGGAACCTACTATCATTTCTTCGCAATGGCTGAATGGGTAAAGCGAAAATTGCCTGAGGATTCGGTTGTGGTGTGCAGAAAGCCAAGGCTATTTGCCTGGCTGAGCGCTGGTAAAGCCATTCAACTGCCTGCAGAGCTTGACCCGGACAAATTTCTCTCTGAAGTCAAAAATCGTGGAGGCAATTATCTCTTGATTGAAGAAATATCCCCGGAATTAATGCCCATACTTCTTGGCTTCTGGAAAGAGAAGCCAGAAAGCTTTGAACTCTCTCACCAGTTCAGTCAGACCTATCTGTTGAAAATAAATCCTAGATAACGAATAAGCCTATACTATTAGACCATCCACGCTATCCGCTTATCCGTTTTCCTTATACGAGCTACTTTTTTAAGGCATCTTTCACAAACTTTTCAAGCACAGGCTGATTTTGCGGCTTGGCGCCGATCAGCGCATACAGAGCCGAAACCCCCGGGTCCGCAACCTTCCATTTATTCTTTTTAGCCTGCTTTAACATTTGCCTTGCCTCTTTTTTCAGAAAACCTCTCTTGTCAGAATCTTTTTCTTCAAGATATTCCAGCGCTTTCAAACAAGCCCTTCCATACAGGCTGAGCTTCTCGCTTGCTGGCTTTAGCTCATAATACAGCCTCTGGTTCTCAAGATTTGACAGCGCTTCAGGATTACTCGCATAGCTTTCAAAAAGGGCTTTGAGCCCAGTTAATTCCTTCTGGTAATTTCCGGAATTATAAGCTTTCCAGAATTCATCAATCTGCTTTTTAACTGGAAGCGTTTCAATGGTTCTGCTCGGAAACATCGGATGATTGAGAAGGCAGTCCGCAAGAGCCTTAAGCGGACTCTCTGCGCCTTTACCAACAACTCTCAGCGCCTCTTCATACGCGTGCCAAGGGTCATAATTCTCTACTGAAAAATATCTGCCCATTGTGAATAGCGGGATGCGATTGGCGTTGGACAGGAACATCGGATTGGAAAAGATTCCGGCGACTGCCTCTCCGAGCTTAAGGTCTCGCCCAAGGTATGGACCGAGGAATATATTTTTCTGAAGTGAAACATCATTGACCGGATAGTTATCCCAGATAAGGATTGGTCTTGACCAGAGCTTTTTATATTCCATAGCGCTTTCAAGGTCAATGACATCAGAAAAGGTCTGAGAGGGTCCTGTCCACATAATCAGGACTTCCTTATCAATCCTGGCAAGGGTCTCAAGATACCCTGCAAAGCTTTTGTTCTTTTTCTGCCAGTAAGAATAAGGAAAGGAATAAACAGTTGGGCAGAAAAAAAGCTCACAATTCTTATCCAGGGATTTCAAATACCGATGAATCTCGTCTACCAGCTTAACCTGGTCCAGCGCCATTTTTTCATCAGCCCTGTCCGACCCGGGAATATCATCCAGGCAGAGAATAAAACTACGCACTCCAAGCTCAAACATTTCCTTGAGCTTCTTCTTAAGAGTCTCAACCTCAGCCGGGTCATTATAATTGATGTTCAGCCCCGGAGAGATGCCATAAGTGAAACTAATTCCAAGCGCGCTCGCAGTATCCACAAGTTCCCGGAAATTCTCCTTCTGGTCATCTGGATAGCTCTCTCGCCATAGCTGGCGATGATAAGGGTCGTTCTTGGGAGCATAGATATAATGATTGAAGCTGTTTTGCGCAATGAATCTCAAAAGCCTAACGCGCTCCGTATGAGGCCAGGGCTCATTATAAAATCCCTCAATTACTCCCCGAATCGGCATCCGAGAATAACTCGTTCCGGGCAAAGTAGTCGCAGAAACCCTAGCCGCTGAAACATTTTGAATTCCGGAAAATCCTTCGGGAACTATTTTATAATAATAAACTGTTCCAGGCTTCAGGCTTTTATCAACAAATTCTGTTTGCGCTGTTTCCTCAATTAAATGCGCGCGGTCAATTGCAAAACCAGCGGAATCCCCGCGATATATCTTAAAAAGATAAACCCGCGAGTCTTTTTCAGGATAGCGCCAGCTTAACTTGATCTCCTGCGGACCCAGAGCCTCTGCCCGAACAGATACCGGCGCAGAAGGAGCATCCTCTTCAGGACCATAGACCTCTATCTCTCTTATGCTCACTCCCTGATTTTTTTCTCCAGGATGAAACAACAGGAGCAGGAATCTGCCTTTTTCAGGAGAATCAAATTCAATTATTTTTTGCTCAGGCTTAATATACAATAAAGGCTGAAATACCTTCCGCTCATTGGTAATAACCACTGAGACCCCTCGCGGCAGATTCTTGCCCCAGTTAATTACAATCCGCTTAATCGGCACTGAAGGCATCAATCTGTTCCCGAGTTCCAACTCCAGCCATTCGCTCTCTCCAGGTTCACTCGCCCAGAAGGTCTCATTGTCCTTATCAACTGCATAGCCCGGAATCCAGTGATTCCATACCTGCGGAGCATATAGCAAAATAGACCCTCCTAAAACCTCGGAAAATTTCTGCCTCCGATACGAGCTTGCAGAAACCACAGCATCAGGCGCACGGTTCACACTCTCATACCTCATCTCCCCAGCCATAGCCTTTTCCGCCTTTATCGCCATCAGGCTTATCATAACCATAATTCCCGAAATAATTTTTTTCATTTTCCCTCTCCTTGCTTTCAAAAAGCAGTTTTGCGCAAAATTTGTTAAACTCAAAAGGTTTAACCGATTATTATTCTCCAGCAAGCTCACGCGATATTTTTTCAACAATCTCTTTTACTTTTTCAAAGGAATCAATATTGTCAATAATTGGTCTCAGATATTCTGGCTTGAAAACTATAAAGCCATTGGCAAGGCGCAAAAAATACTTGTTAAAGGATTCAATAGCTTTCCGGTATCCATCCTTGTCCTTAACTCTCTGACTCTCCGACCTTTTCTGAAAGGTCTCGAGGTCAAACACCGCGTAAGGAATGGTGATCAGTCGCTTTTTTCCTCCCGCGGTTCTCGCCTCTTTCCGCTGGCTGATCTTGGCGATCTGGAAAGGGATTTCATTCACTTTTACATCAATTCCATATTTGGTATCAAGAATGGCGTTGCATTCCAGCTTCAGCTCCAGTTTTTTCTCCGAACAAACGCTTTCAAAAACATAACAAAAATCCAGCTGAGTAAGAACCGAGACCCATGTCCGATACATCCTTGCACGGAAACCCTTTTTAAACCAGCCGTTTCCAGTTTTATCAAAAAAGTATTTCTTAAATCCCTGTAGAGCCTTTTTGCTTTCCGGCCTCGCATTGATTTCCTTCCAAAATTCCTCAAACCAATCGTCAAAATTAAGAAACCTTCTTTCTTCCCAATAATATCTAAAGATGGAATCCTGCGGCAGTATCTCCTTGGGCAAATCCTGCTCAACCCATTTAACATCTTTGGTTTCCTCACGATACCTTGCCAGCGGAATACTTTCCAGAAATTCCCGGAATTCCGCAAGCTCCCTTTCCGGATTCCTAGTCATATAAAATTCCTCTTAATTTCTTCCCATTCCCTCTTAGTGGGCACAGGCAGATGCTTGAGCTGAGTGATGCTCAAGTGATATGTGATCTCGCGAAAAGCTTCTTTGACATATCTCCGGATGTATTCTGAATTAAGATATTCCAATAGCTCTGACTTGCTTAAGTCA